>Ga0116227_10013526_pt1 | contig 12785 bp, 8 predicted proteins | sample S1TSphgellanicum_FD_89693 | JGI IMG/M metagenome (GOLD analysis project Ga0116227, IMG submission 89693) | Host-associated microbial communities from peat moss isolated from Minnesota, USA - S1T2_Fb - Sphagnum magellanicum MG | ecosystem: Host-associated > Plants > Peat moss > Unclassified... | reverse complement strand
CCAGCAAAACCCCCTGTTCCATAAGTTTGGCAGGGTTGCATCACATCCTGTTCCAGTTCTAAAATGTAAATTAGAATTGTTTTGATTCTGGTTGCAGTTTTGGTTACACACATAAATCGAGAAACTGATCCGGGGTCCATCTGTTTTTGTTCTGTTCTGGTTCTAGTCCTTAACTACACTGCAGTCAGCAGTTACTGGCTTTAACTACTGGTTAACCCCCATTCTAGTTTTCTTTTTTTTTTAAAATGAACGTTTTCAAAAGTCTTGATTAACTTTCCAGTTTTCCACTGTCCGTCTTTTAAAATGAACGTTTTCAAAAGTCTTGGTTAACTTTCCAGTTTTCCACTGTCCGTCCGGAGTCAGCAGTTACTGGCACTGTCCGTACCGAGCGGAGTCAGGGGAGGCTACCTTCGTCCGTACCGAGCGGAGTTAAGGGAGGCTCCATCGTTCCTTTACTATATGTAATAATGTCCAATCAATTATTTATGCCAAATTTCAAAAATTGTTGGGAAAAGGGGTTAAGTGAATAGGGTTTGAAAGGGTAGATCAGTAAATTAGATAACATGGACATTAAAAAAAGAAAAAAAAAGGTAATGTTGTTAATTTGCAAGTTGTTTTATATACATTGCAAGTAGTAGGGGTAAAAGATAATTAGGCTTGGAAGAGACTGGTTCAAATGACACAAGTAGATAAAAATCATTTTTTTGATAATATTGATGTAGTCTTTTAATCATTTTCAAATTATTGATGTAAAATTAACATTTTGTAATGAGATTGTAATTATGTGTATCGCATACATATGTAAATTGTAACACACATATATTATATAAGAGAATTGAAAACATACAATATTCATATACTTGATATGGATTGAAAGCTTTTTAAAAGTAGCAATGTAGTTGAGTGAATCAATACCTACACAGGTAGTAGGTGCCCAGGTTTCAAAAATATTGTAGGTGTAAAAATCCCAATATCTTTGGGTTGCTCCTATGCTTTAGAGAAATTTGGAAAGTCGTTCAATCACTGGGTTAGAACCCTTTGATTGCTGGACACACAAGCTGAGATGCATAAACTGACCAAAAAAAGACATACAAAAATGGTTTATTGACATACGACAAGGCCTGAAACTGCTTATTTGGTGCTAAAAGGAGTTTTGTGCTGAGTGTTTACTTTTGAGCTTTCATTATTGATTATCCTAATGTATTTTGTCTTCACTATTGTTTAACATTACGTCCTTTTTATTGTATTTTTTTGGCCCCAGCATTCAAACCTTGTGAAGTTGATCTTGGCAATTGATTTGTTTTTTTCACTTTATGAATAACTCTCATTTGAAGATGGACAAGGGATAAAGAATGAAATCAAGGCTGAAAGATAATGGGACTTTAAGGAAAATTTTATTACAATAAAAAACAATATCAAGGTAAACTCTGAGTCAAAAGTTCATGTTTTCTAGATGAAATAAAGCCACTAATAAAAGGCCTCACTCAAGAAGGTGAAGGTACCTGTGTCCATGCTGCTTTGACCTGGCACAGCTTGAGCAGCCCGTCTTTAGTGACGGAAAATATTAAACAGGCCAAAGGAAATGAATGCAGTCAGCACAAAAGTACTGCTGCGATTTTTTCCTCCAGTCTGCATATTTGTCCCCTTTATTTTCACCTTGTTGTGCTTAGGCATGTTTTGAGTCCAAGTTATGCATGTTATGAACACACCAGGGGTATAAAGGGGTATGTAACATATTACTTGGCATGTTATGTGAGGTTACAAGTGTAAAACATGCCATATTATATGAGGTTGTGAGTGCAAAACATGCCTGGGTGTCACTTGAGAAAATATGGATGAGGCAAATGGGCAGAGAGGAGGAAACAAGAGCAGCAGTGCCTTTGTACTGACTGCATTCATTTCCTTTGGCATGTTTGACATGATCTCTAGTATTAATAGAGAAGAGATTTACTGTGTCCGAGTTCAAAGATTTGACAGACCTTAGAGTGTGCTCAGAGCCTCTACTATCACACCCAACACAGAGTGGTAAGTTTTTTCCTCAGCCCCACTCATTAACTTGAAAAATGTGAGAGCCTATTTAAATGCCACCACCAGGGTCAATGGCGAAGGGCCGTATCGATTTTGGTGTTCCCACTGGTTCCCAATAGCCTCACATTTTATCCTATATGTTTTGCCCAAAGTTGAATATATATATATATATATATATATATAAAATATATTGTAAAGGAAGAAAGTTCCTTCCCCTGACTCCGGACGGACAGTGGCTATGGAGCTAAATATAGCGAGAGTGTGACTTGACGTCCTCCTCAGACGGTTCCGGCTTGGATCCGTCGCTCTTGGTGATTGTCGGGATGACAAATGAAGCCGCCCCTGAACTCGTCCGTCCCGTCATCCGTCCCCGTCGTCCCTCTGTCCATCCGTCTGGACAATGTTGCCGGCTGCACACCATCCGTTAACTAAGTCTGACATTGCAGCTTTCTGCCCACCAAGAATGGGAAGATTCTGTGTATAGAATTGATCATGAATAATGGGTCTTGATCAGAACTTAACCGTCTTGAATTCTTTCTTGAAGATTTAAATTCACTCTCATGGAGTTGCAGCTACATTCAATCCATTACTGCAAGGAAAGGGAAATACAATAAAATAGTTTTAAGAGAAAAAAAATTAAAAAAAAGAAGAAACCAAATAAAGAGTAGAAAATGAGAAAAAATAAAACTTATAATAATGAAAAAAAACCCTACTTGAAAAAGAATGAGATGTGTCTTCTTTCTCCAAACTTCAAACTTGCATCCAAATAAACAAAAATACAAAAGTGAAAAAGAAACTCTTTATTTTTATCATAAAAATTTATAATAAAAACAGAAAACACATAAAAATATAAAATATAAAAGATAAAAGTTTAAAAAGAAAACTAAAACATGAACCAAACATTGTTGAAATAACACACATGTGCATTATGCACGGGGTTCACACTTGTATATATATATAGATATAAAGGTACGCCAAAGCAAAGCATATCTATGCTTCTATTTTTGGGGAGTGTCCAATATCTCAAAAAAATAATTCAATAGGCTGACCAAAGTGACTCCTTCTTTTCAAAAAAAAACATTCAGTGTAACCCCCAACTAAGCAATAGAAGTAAGAATACATACCCTAATGAACAAAAAAAAAGTATCCACCTTGTTAGGCAAGGGTATCAGCTTATGCCAAAAATGGTGACAAACAGTTTCAGGACCATAATTTTAATGCCTTCCGCAGGAGAGCCCATTTTTTTCCTTTTAAGTTTTTTGTTTGGGGTGGGGAAGGGGGCGGGGGCTGGGAGGGATGTTTTGCTATCTAAAATGTGTTACCTAGAGGTTCCCAATAGCACCACACATTTATCTCATATATTTTGTCCAATGTTGAACTTTAATATATATAAAAGCTATAAAGGGGGCCAAAGGTAAAAGCAATTTTTCATTTATTTTGGGGTGTGCACAATTTTTGAAGAAGAAATTGTGATAGGCCAATGAAAGTGGCTCCTTCAATAAAACATTTAAAGACTTGTAATCTCAAGAATAGCAAGGAGTTCATGTAGATCTAGATGTAATATTTATTTATTTTTGCATGTTGCAACCAATTAAACTTTGAAGTACACACCTATGACCTACACATTAACCACGTATGTCAATTTGGTGTGGGATGATTTTATAAATTTTATGCAATAATTTCTTCTAATGATTCATTGGAAAGTCATGCATTTTTCAATCATTCAAAATTAACACTTTTATTTAAAATCTTGGGATTTTTATAAGAGGCTAAACTTCACAACTTCATACTTTTTATAAGTCCCAACCAAACACCACCAAGTTGTTGGAGACTAAAACCAAAAAGCAAAGGATTGTCATGATGCTTAATATATATCATGAGTGGCAATCTACATGACAAACTTGCCAGGTTTCATAAGTTTGTACTAATTTTGTGTGATTTGATTTTCATAAATTCATACAATAATCACATGAATATAAATTTTTTTGGTATGTATTCAATATCTTAAATATTCAATTGGATGAGACATTATTTTTGAATGAAATATGTGAATGTTTATGTTTAATACAAAAAAATCGTATAATTTTATGCAAAATTAAATAGATTTAATTAAAATGTAAATTATATGTACTTCACATGAAAACATCACAAGTAGAAAAGACACACCATTTATAGTGAAATAATAAAAAAAATTTGTGTCATTTTTACATTTTGAAGCCCATGGATTTTGCATGGATTCTATTGAACTTTCATGATGTTGAATTTTTTTTATGTAAATTGCAAGAACTAACAATATTAATATATAATGAAGATGTTCCACCTATAGAAACAACACAAACAAAAAAGTCAACACAAACAAATAGGGTTCCTACCCCAACCCAATGAAGAAGATGAATGATTGAAGCCTTGGAAGAAGTAATGGATCAATGCAATGGAACAAGGTTAAACCTCTTTGAAGAAAACAAACAAGCTTTGGCACATACCCATCACCTCTTTTTCAAACCACTTATAAAATGGGAGGATAAGGTTGAAGAAAGTACGCCCACAAGGTCTGGTAATAGAAGAAGAGGATAAAACACTCATGGCTTGGGTTTTGAATATGTAAGATTTATTACTTTTCATTATTTTTAATAACTCAAAACAAAGGTGGTAGAACTTATTCAAAGTAGACCTATCCCTTTCAAAAATGGACTACTTGGAAACAACTAATGGTATTTGGTTTAAATGTTGACATCTAAAGTTCAACATTTAACTTGCAAAAGGACAAGGTTTGACAAGTCAATCATGTAAAAACCAAAACTTGTAAACATTTGACATGACTAACCACAAGTATATAGTAGACCACATATAAAACTTAGATGAAATTAACAAGGATTCAAGCTAGGAAACAATTTAGGGAAATGGTTTTAACAAAAAGGGGTTCACATCAAATTTATAATGCCATTCCCAAAACTAGGAAATGGCTAACCAAGCTTATGAAAACCAACGTGATGCACCCACTCTACATCAAACATCACGTTAGTGTTCGTCCAAACATGACAGTTACATCCTTCAAGACAAATAGTTTGGCAATTGAAAACCTTTTAGGTGATTGTAATTTTTAATTTGCGTTTGCTCGCCTAGTAATAGCATTTGTCAAAAGCTTTCCAAAAACATATTGCATGCCCCCTTGGAAAAGTCAATCACCAACAATTAAAAAATTTCAATCACCAATTTTGTAGTGATTGAAAAAAGGTTTCAATCGCCATCCAATAATCATGCTTTCTTTAATGGCAACCAAATCCCATTTTAGTCACCAAAGGTAAGGAAACCAAAAAATTTCAATTGCCCATAGTTTGGTAATGAAAACATTTTTCAATTGCTTGTGACTACAATTTTCTATTGTTGGCAACTAAATTTTTGGTCACCTTTACTCACCAAGAGTAATGTTCATTGAGAACTTTCCAAAAAATATTGTATGCCCCCTTTCAAAATTCATTCTTTAGTGAATGAAAACAATTTAGGTTAACATTTGATGGTCAAACCTTTTTGAATGACAACTAAAACCCTTTTTGGTCGTTAATGATTATAATTTTCAAGGGGGCAATATATATTTCAAAAAGCTCTCAACGAAAGAATTACCTTTGGCAATTGTAATCTTTTTATCGATTGTGGCTGAATTTTCAATCACCTTTCATCACCAATGATTGTTTTCATTTTGAATTTTTAAAAAACATATTATAGAACTTTGGTGGATTCAATACAAGAATTTTGAATAACTAATTTTATTTTTTCTATTTTGACCACATAAGTTTTTATTTTGGAAAATTTGAAAATAAAACATCAATTTATTGTAAGATATAAATGTTTCAAATAATCTTAAATGATTGAATGCCGATACGGACTTGTACTTAATGTAATCCCTCCAAAATGACAAAGGATCAAACTTGCTATAATCTTAGTGGCCTTATTGAAATTTTTGAATTTTCAACAGAAAAAGTTATAAAAATATATAATTTTTGGCAAAATAAAAAATAATTGAATTTATGTCAAACCCACCAAGGTACTATAGTATTGCATGCCACCTTTAAAAATTCAATCACTAACAACCAAAAAAAAGTTTCAATTGTCATCTCATGATTAGACCTTCCCAAATGATGATTAAAACCCATTTTGCATATTGATAAATGCAATTTATAAAGGGGGTATGCAAAATGTTTTTGTAAAACTTTTCACAAGATCTATTCTTTGAAATAAAAAATGACCACAAATTTAATCACTAATGACAAAAAATAGATATCATTAGCGATTGTTAAAGGTCTTAATCACCATTCGAAAAAACCTAATTATTAGATGGTGGTAAAAACCTTTTGTGGTTGTAGGGTTTAGGGGAATACAATATGTTTTTGGAAAAACTCTCGATGAGAGGTATTTTTAGTGATTGAACATGGTTGAACACAATTGAAACTTCAATCACAAATGATAAAACCTTTTCTGATCGCCATCTAAGAAGGTGTAATCATCCCATGGCAATCAAAACCATTTTTAATCATCAGTGAATGAATATTGAAAGGGGGCACACAATATGTTTTTGGAAGCTTTCAACTAACATTATTTTTTTACAACTAAAGGTGACCAAAAATTAAATCATCAACTTAAGAAAATTGAAGTTGTTGGTGATCAAAATTAAAGGTTGTGATCACCAAACTATGGGTGACTAAAAACTTTCAATCACCATTTGAGAAGGTGTCATCATTCAATGGTGATTGAAACACTTTTTGGTTGCCACAAGATTGCAATTAAATTTTTTTAGTAACTAATGATTGAATTTTGAAAAGGGGCATGCAATATGTCTTTTGAACGTTCTTGATGAACATTACTCATTGTGACGAAAGGTGAAAAAAAATATAGTCACCAACAATAGAAACCTATACTTGATAAAGATCGACAAAGGTTTCAATCACCAAACTATTTGTGATTGAAGACTTTTGATCACTTTATGCGTAGTGATTAAAAATAGGATTTCATCACCATCTAAAAAGGCTTGATTGTTGGATGGTGACCAAAACCCTTTCCACTCACCACAAGATTGGCAACCAAAATTTTCCAATCACTAAAAGGTTGGCAACATAAACATTTCGGTTGACTTACATATGTCAACCAGAAATGGGTTTTGGTTGCCATCCAAGAAGGCTTGATTGTCGAATGGTGACTACAAATGGGTTTTGGTCACCATTAAAAAAGGTTTGATTGTTGGATGGCAATCGAAACCCTTTACAATTGCCACTTAAATTGATGATCAAAATCATGTGGCAACCAAAGGATCACTATGAGAAAATATAGGATTTTATAACTAGGCTTGCAACTGGGTTTTCTAGTTGTAATGGACACTTGCAACTCATGGTATTTATATGGCCTTGAATGTTAATGGACAAGTTACAATGAACACCCTATGTTGTATACAATATTGTATATATGATGCAACTCACACGTAACTATATGCAACTTTTTTGCAACTAATTTTCATGTCAGATTTTCACGCACATTCCAACGTGGTGAACAAAATGCCAATGTGGCTTTTCATCCACTTGTTGATGGATGACATATGTTAATACCTTTTGTAACTTATTTATAACTAATTTGACAAATATAATCTTTAATTATTTCATTCATCAATTTAATGAATGAATTTTGTTCTTATGTTTTATAACTTATTTACAATTATTTTACAACTAATTCAACAAATTTAATTCCTAATTTTTCACATAAATTCATTTTGAACTAAAACTAAGTTGAGGTTTAAAATTTCATTTTATGGATTTTCCTCTTCCCACCCCAATATTTTACTTCTTTTCCTCCCCAATTTATAATCATGTTTTCAAACCCAATACATTTTTAAAATCATTTCATCATTCTTTGTGATGGTAATGTTGTTGTGATCTAGTAATTTTTTCATAACAATATACATTGATTGTTTTGACAATCTTCATGCATTATTGTTTTCAACTTTCTTCTTGATTAATATGTGATCCAACACCCATTAATGCATAATCCATTAGAAACCCCAATTGAATTTATGTGGTTCCACCTTTGGTAACCTATTTTATATATAAACCTTTTGACGCACCTCAAACCCTTTGATAGACACAACTGTGAATCCAAAGGTAAAACAACAAAAGAAGAAGGAGTTGGGGTATGTTCCCTAACTCACAACATTTCGAAGGTAAAGGGGCGTGTTGGAGCTTCGTGATGAGAATTAGGAAGAGTGACAAACGCGTCAATTATTCACACGAACCTACACAAACTAAACAATAAGTTGGTTAGTGTGTAATTGGAACACTTTTGGTGCATGGACAAACCATGAGCATACACGGACTCACGAGACTCACCACGGCCCAAATTTGGAGGAAACCACCACCTTCCCCTTTATAGTATTCTTTATGTTTGGCCACAAGGGTTGCACCCAAATGTCATATTGTCATGCGACTCCCAAGTTGAAAATTTCGAAATTCTTGAAATTGGGACTCTTGTAATTTTGGAGGCCCATAACTTTTTCTGTAGACCTCCAATTGAAATGAAGTCTAAAGCAAAGCTATAGCCTTTGTATAGAGCTTTTCTATAATATGTGGCGTGCCACTTGCCCGGATGTATTTTAGGATGGTTCCCAACTTTTAGTGTTGGGAGTCAAATTGGCACTTTGACTTGTAGCCCTTTTTTTGGCCATAATTTGTGTTTTAAGTACTCAAATGGGTCATGTGAGCCTATTTCAAACATCTAAATTTCAAAAGCTTTCTAATCGTATAAGGAACTTTTTAATTCAATGAGTTTGGCCCTTGAAATTGTTTTTTGAAACTTCAAAAGTCCATTGGGACTCCAATTTCCAAAGTGGGAGCCCACTTGGGAGTGTGTGGGTCCCCTCACACTATCCTACACTCTTGGGAGCATGAAATGTGACTCCTGGGCTTCACTTTCAGCTCACACCTTTGCAAGCCTTTGCCTCGATTGCCAACCCAAGGCTAAAATTGTGACACCCTGATATTCACCTTTCCTTTACCTAGTTAACTACTTATGTAATTGGGTTATTAGTATCATAGGGAAGGAAGTAGGGAATGTTAGTGGATCATATGTACATTGTAAGGTAAAACCTAAGGTTTGTGCATAAGGTAATGTCAAGGTGGAGCGAAGAATGGGCCCAATTCCTATAAAGCTTATGGTTGAACTTTAATTTTGTCTTTCTTTTTATGATAAACCTTAGTTGGGCATTCGAAAAATACAAGGTACTTGTAAAATAGACAAGTTACAGAACAGATGTTATGGCCAAAATTCTTATCTTTGATTTAATGCCACATTATGTTTGTTCTTTCTTGGTTTAACAGGATATGGATGAGGGAATCATTTTTTGGTAGCTTTGTTAATATTTGGGACATGGAGAAAAATGAAAAGGTGAAGATTGGTATCGAAACATGTAGAGATCCATAAATTATTCCTATATATGGACCTTGTGGAATGGAAAATTACATAATGGTTTTAATTGAAGTTGTGAATGATGACTGTGAACAATGGAAGCTATTTTATTAAGTTCCAAGTGTGAAATACTATGGATCAACGGTGGGAATAAAAGTTTTTTGGCCTTGTAAATATTTGTCAATGAATGATCACTACAACAAAACTATGTCCTTTTCACTAGTGAAATTTAACTAACATGATTATAAAATCAAATTTTTTTAACCACATAACTAACCATGTCCATTTGGACAAACCACAAAAGTAACATTGTCTATTGTAACTAATTTGAATTTCTTTTTAGTCAAGATAGACATTGTAACTTCATATGTGGACTTTATGTAGTGGTTATGTGTAATCAGCCTACTTGCAATGTGACTAAAATTAGTCAATTAATTTCACGTGTAATCAAAGTGATATATATGTGACTAAAACCAATCATTTATCTAACACATGTACAAATGTGACTAAAGTCAATCACTTTGATTACACATGTATTATTAACATAGGTTGACCGCACTAAAAAAAAAAAAAAAACAACATATAGAACCCCCTCACTTTCAAGTTTCATATCTTTTTCAATACTTGTCCATTTTCAATGATTTAAAAAGCTCTAGCATTATCTTAAGCTTCACAAACTTTCTTTGAAGTGTAAAACAAAACAAAAATGTAGAGAAAGTTTAAAGTCAAAGATGCAAGTTGGACTAACATGTGGCTGATTTTTGCAAATCGCCCCCTTCACTTTCAATGAACATAACTTATTCATTCCTTTATCAAATTAAGAATTTTTTTCACATTTAGATTTCTCAAGAGGAGAATTACAAAATGTTTCTATACATGAAAAAAAAATGGAACAAAATACAAAGAATTAAAATTCAAAAAAAAGAACTAAATCTTTAAGTCATTAATTCATGCTTGAATCACCCCACTTCACTTTCAATGAACATATCTTTCTCATTTCTTTTTCAAATTGATAATTTTTTATAATATTGGATGTGTTAAATGGAAAATTAAAAAATGTTTTTGAAAGTCAAAGGTAATGGAGCAATGTACAAAAAGTTTAAACTCAAAAACACAAACTGAATTGTTATGTTCGATTTTTGCAAATCACCCTCTTCACTTTCAAAGGGCATGACTTGCTCAATTTTTCATCAATTTCAATATTTTTTGTACCATTGGCTATGTTAAGAAAATAACTACAAAGGTTTGTTTAAATGTCAAAAGCAATGGAGCAACATACAAAGAGTTTAAATTCAAAAACACAAAATAATTTATTATGTTCAATTTTTGCAAATCACCCTCTTCATTTTCAAAGGGCATAACTTGTTCATTTCTTCACGAATTTCAACATTTTTTGTACCATTGGATGTGCCAAGTGGAGAACTACAATTTTTTTTTTGAAGCTTAGAAACAATAAAACAATGTACAAAAAGTTATAAATCTTATTCTTAAATGTTTGGTGGTAGGTTTAATAAACACAAAACTTCATGTGATCAAATTGTTCCTTGAAAAAATATATCTCATATTGTTTGCTCATCAATCTCATTTTGGAAAATATATAAGCAAGGGCTTTAGCCCTCAAAGTCACGTCTTAAAATGTTCAAGTTTTCTAAGTTGAACCTATTGCAAGGTTTAACTATCGAAAAAATAAAACCGAATTAAAATAATATTTGATTTGAATATAATCCAAAAAGGAATTGATACATTGAAAATGTTTTTAAAAGAAATAAAATATTATTTAAATTATAATTATTCTATAAAATAATCATATGTAATCAAATATTTAATCACAATGAACATGCCATGTCATTACATTCATTCACACAATTAGACAAAATGAACATGCCACATCATCAATTTAGTCACACAATTTGTTAAAATGGACATGCCACTATGGCATTGTGCTAATGTTTAGTCATCTTACATTTGTTCGTTTTACTAACACTTACTTATCTTAAATGATTGGTCTTTTTTAACTTTTCACAAAATTGTCCAAGGTTTGTTTTAATAGAAAATCCATTGTAAAAGGACTACAAAATGGACAAGTTATGTAGTAATGGATGAAAAGGTTGAGACAATGAAAAATTGATGTCACATGATAATGGATGAAGTGAATAATCTCTCAAAGAAGTGAATTTCATGTAGGGATGTGTCCCTATAGAGAGCTTCCAGGCTTAGAACATCGATGAAGTGGAGAATATGGGTCATATAGTTGAAGATTTGCGTAATGAAGAATTACATAGTGAAATGATTTATATCTATGAAGATGGTGTGGAAGGGTCCATTGGGGAGTTTGGGTCTAATTCCTTGAACAAAGAAGGAAGTGAAGAGAATACTGTGGAGGCGATGAAGAGGTTGGTGGTGAAAAAAGTTTTGAACAAAATAAGGAGGACTATAACCAAAGGAATGCATACAAAAGTGATGACCCAATGCATGGACATGGTGTGAAAGGGACAAATTACATATAGTAAAGGAAGAATGAAGCTTCCCCTGAATCCAGACGGACAGTAGCTACGGACAGTAGCTAAATATAGCAAGGACGTCGTGAAGCTTCCCCTTAATCCAGACGGGTAGTAGCTAAATATAGCGAGACTTGCACATGCTAGCAGTTTAGTTTCTTGGGGAGGGAGGAAAAGGTGTAGCAAAAGAGTAGGTGCGCTCTTGAAGGGAATGGAGCAGCAGTTGTATGGTAGTAAAGGTGAAGCGCCCAGGTTTATAATAATTGCAACCCCAACCACCCAGGCCTTGTGTTTCTCCGGGCGTCAGGACGAGGACAGTAGGTAGTAATTAACCAGTTGGTAGGAGAGTGGTAGGTGCAGGATGACCTTGACGTTGAACGGCTACGTAGTTTGGTTTGTATCCATATTTTGGATTTGCATATTTACGGAATGTGTGTTGGTGTTCTGTTTTTATTCTCTCGTTAACCTTTGGTATGCTCTTTTCATGTTGCCGATTTTGAGTGCGAAGATTGTTTGGAGATAGGATGGTATGCACAGGAAGGAAAGAAAGAGAGAAAGAGAGAGAAAGTGCAAGAGGTAGAGGAAGGAAGAAGAACGGAAGACAAGTGCAAAAGCAATTGGTGGTGTTTTTGCAACAGTAGCAGCATTTTTTCAAGGTGCATTTCATCTATTTTCCTGGAATTCTATTTCCTGGATTTACACTTACTAGCCTTCATTTTAGCCTTTATTTGTCAAGGATTTCAATTCTCTTGGGTCATGGCTTCTTTTCCTTCATTTCATCCACCCTCTTTCCAAGTTTTCAAATTCTTTTACTTT
>Ga0116227_10013525_pt1 | contig 12787 bp, 8 predicted proteins | sample S1TSphgellanicum_FD_89693 | JGI IMG/M metagenome (GOLD analysis project Ga0116227, IMG submission 89693) | Host-associated microbial communities from peat moss isolated from Minnesota, USA - S1T2_Fb - Sphagnum magellanicum MG | ecosystem: Host-associated > Plants > Peat moss > Unclassified... | reverse complement strand
CCGTAGGAGTCTGGTCCGTGTCTCAGTACCAGTGTGGGGGGTCATCCTCTCAGATCCCCTAGTCATCGTCGCCTTGGTGGGCCGTTACCCCGCCAACTAGCTAATGACACGCATGCCCATCTCCATCCTATAAATATTTGACCATTGTATAATGCTATACTGTGGTTTTATGCGGTGTTAATCCGGATTTCTCCGGGCTATCCCCCTGATGAAGGTAGGTTGCATACGCGTTACGCACCCGTGCGCCGGTCTCCAGAAGAGCAAGCTCCTCTATACCCCTCGACTTGCATGTATTAGGCCTGCCGCTAGCGTTCATCCTGAGCCAGGATCAAACTCTCCATTGTAAAATGTGTTGTAAGATTCTGACCAGTTTTAACTAACGTTAAAATTAGTCTTCTTTTTTTGTTATTTTGTCTGTCAGTAACTGACTTTAAAATTCAGCTGATCACTCTGTACTTGAATGAGTACTTCGTTAAACCCGCTGCGCTATTTTGACATCTCTTTTAAGAACTTATCGATCTGGTAACCTCACGGCCGATCTTTATATATCTTCGGGTTTCAGTTGATGCTGGTCTTGTTCGCCCAGCATAAGCTTTATCCGTTTCAATCTTTTTTTATCCTTTCCGACATCCGCCGTTCCGGTTTTTTGTTTCCTTTCGTTTCCGTTGGGAGTGCAAAGGTAGAATTTTTTATTCAACCTCCAAATTTTATTTTAAAATAATTTTCAACTCTCTTTCTTTTTCACTAAATCACCTCTGCAGACAGTTAAAACACCATTTCAAAACTCAAAACCCTTCCTCCGAAGCGGAGTGCAAAAGTAAGAATATTTATTCCTTTTGCAAACACATCCTAACTTATTTTTAATTAAATATACTAACTACATGATTTACAGAACAAATAAAATAAACAGTACTAAATTTTCATTAAACAATTGTATCAAGATGGTTTATATAAGACATTAGAAGGAAGGCCAGCTTCTAAATTGACCTATCATTAACATCTGAGACGGCATATCTCCTACTATTATAATGCTGTCCTGATTAAAAACACCCATATTAAGTTTAATCAAAAAGGAAAAACACTATATGCAAAAGAGCAGGTACGTGCTGTACCTGCTCTTAAATCCATACTATAATAAATTCAGGATTACTTATAGAGCGGGAATTTGCCTACAAGTTCAATAACCTCTGCTTTAACCGAATTAAGATTATCCTCATTTTCAGGATTGGTTAGCACTCTGTCTATCAAATCAACGATCTGTTCCATTTCGGTCTCTTTTAATCCGCGCGTAGTAATGGCCGCTGTACCCACTCGGATGCCCGATGTTACAAATGGTGATTTATCATCAAAAGGCACCATATTTTTATTAACAGTAATTTCTGCTTTTTCTAAAGCATTTTCAGCGAGCTTACCTGTTATATTTTTATTGCGAAGATCAATCAGCATTAAATGATTATCAGTACCTCCAGAGATAATACCATAACCTTTTGCTACAAATGCTTTAGCCATTGCCTGCGCATTAGCTGCTACTTGTTTTATATATATAGTATAGTCCTCACTTAAAGCTTCCCCGAATGCAATTGCTTTTGCCGCAATAATATGTTCCAATGGCCCACCCTGCGTACCTGGGAAAACAGCCATATCCAATAAATTACTCATTAAGCGAATTTCTCCCTTTGGAGTTTTTAATCCCCAAGGGTTTTCAAAATCTTTGCCCATCATAATCATTCCACCACGTGGGCCCCGTAGGGTTTTATGCGTAGTTGTTGTTACAATATGGCAATGAGGCAGTGGATTGGCCAACAAACCTTTTGCAATCAAGCCTGCTGGGTGAGAGATGTCTGCCAAAACCAATGCACCTATTTGATCAGCTACTGAACGGATAAAAGCATAGTCCCATTCACGTGAATATGCAGATGCCCCACAAATAATTAATTTTGGCTTTTCGGCTAAGGCCACTTCTTTTAACTTTTTATAATCTATTAAGCCCGTTTCTCTATCTACACCATAAAAATAAGGCTGATAAAGTTTACCGGAAAAATTAACGGGAGAACCATGAGTAAGGTGACCTCCATGAGAAAGGTCAAACCCTAAAATTTTATCGCCTGGTTGCAATACCGCAAGCATAACCGCAGCATTGGCCTGGGCACCAGAATGTGGCTGAACATTTACCCAAGCGGCACCAAATAATTCCTTGGCACGATCTATAGCAATCTGTTCTATTGTATCTACTACTTGACAGCCGCCATAGTAACGTTTTCCTGGCAGTCCTTCTGCATATTTATTCGTTAATACAGAGCCAGCAGCTTCCATAACCTGCTTACTCACAAAATTTTCGGAAGCAATGAGTTCTAAGCCGTGTTCCTGTCTGCTTAATTCCTGATCAATAAGTTCAAAGATTTGGGTATCGCGTTTCATCCTTATGTTTTTTTTGGCAAAAGTAAGAAATTTGAACTTAAATATACCGCTATTGTATTGCCGTCTTTACACTAAAATTATTATAACCACTTCCAATTGTTATTTCAACAATTTGTTGCTGTAACATTTCTAATATAGCCAGAAAATTGTAGACGAAATGTACTTTATTATCTGAATTTTTAAGCACTAACGCAAAATCAATCTGTTTGTTAATATTTAATAAATGAGCAATAAAATGCTTTTGTTGCTCAATGGTATAGGGGTACTGCACAACAGTATGTTTTACATCTTCTGTTCTCAGTTCATAGCGTTGCAGTGTTTTATGGTAAACCGTAAGAAGTTTATATAAATCGAGAGATAAAAGCTCATCCTGATGGCTAGACGAAGAGGCCGCCCGAGCCAGGTCTGCATCAATGTTGCCTCTTTTTTCCTGTTGCATGCGTTCATGTTCAAAGATTTTAAGGGTTTCTGATGCAGATTTATATTGTTTATAGGCGATAAGCCGGGCAATAAGATCCTGTTCCGAATTAATTTCACCTCCAGCGTCATCCAGTTCAATACGTGGAAGCAACATTTTAGACTTGATTCGCATCAATGTAGCCGCTACTAGAATGAACTCACTAGCTACTTCTACGTTTAGACTTAATAATTGATGGGTATAAGCCAGGAAATCATTTGTAATTTGAGCAATTTCAACATCCTGAATATTCAACTCATCGCGTTCAATAAAGAACAGCAACAAATCAAAGGGACCTTCAAAAACCGGAAGTTTAATTTCAAAGTTATCTGCCTGCATTTTGTAAAATCAAAATTAATAAAAATTGCATCACATTTATAATCCATTTGCGTTCAAGCTAACATTTATAACGATGCGATTTTGAAAACTAGTCAGGTAGATTTTTATATCTTATCATGATTACAGCAAACAAAGTCCGCTCTAAACAAACATCCTATTATTTTTCTTCGATATTAAAACAAAAATCCCTTACTTTGTATCTTGTTTTTCACCAAAATACCTAATGCAAATAAAAGCTGGTCCTTTATTATCTAAAATTAACTATCCTGCTGATTTAAAGCAATATAGTGAAGCTGACTTAGAACAAATAAGCCAGGAATTACGCCAATATATTATTGATGTTGTTAGTGTAAATGGGGGTCATTTTGGGGCAAGTTTAGGCGTTGTAGAGCTAACTGTTGCTTTGCATTACGCATTAAACACTCCTTATGATAAACTGGTTTGGGATGTTGGCCATCAGGCCTATGGCCACAAAATATTAACAGGCAGACGGGAACAGTTTCACACCAACCGTATTTACGGAGGCATTAGTGGTTTCCCAAAAATTAGCGAAAGTGAATATGATACTTTTGGGGTTGGCCACTCTTCTACCTCTATTTCTGCCGCTTTAGGAATGGCTGTTGCCTCACAAATTAAAGGAGAAACAGACCGCCAGCATGTAGCGGTAATTGGCGACGGCGCAATGACGGCTGGTTTGGCATTTGAAGGGTTAAATCATGCAGGGATTGAAAACAGCAATGTTTTGGTCATACTAAACGACAACTGCATGTCTATTGATCCAAATGTTGGTGCTTTAAAGGAGTACTTAACTAATATTACGACTTCAAAATCTTATAACCGTTTTCGTGATGATATATCACAGGTATTAACCAGCCTTTCTAAGCTTGGCCCAAATGCACATAAGTACGTTAAAAAAATAGAGAAAAGCATTAAGGGTACCCTGCTAAAACAGAGCAACTTATTTGAGTCATTAAACTTCAGGTATTTTGGTCCTGTTGATGGGCACGATGTAAAACGTTTAGCTGCCGTAATCAAAGATCTTTCCGCTATTCCGGGGCCAAAACTACTGCATTGTGTTACTGTAAAAGGCAAGGGATTTGCATTAGCAGAAAAGGACCAAACGAAATGGCATGCTCCCGGATTGTTTGATAAAATTACAGGAGAAATTAAAAAAAGCGCACAAGATAAACCTCAACCACCTAAATATCAAGATGTTTTTGGACATACTCTAGTTGAACTGGCAGAGGCCAATTCTAAAATTGTTGGTATTACACCTGCAATGCCATCAGGCTCTTCGTTAAACATTATGATGAAGGCAATGCCAACGCGTGCATTTGATGTAGGCATTGCAGAACAGCATGCTGTAACTTTCTCTGCAGGATTGGCAACTCAGGGTTTAATCCCATTCTGTAATATATACTCCAGTTTTATGCAAAGGGCGTATGACCAGGTTATTCATGATGTAGCCATCCAAAAACTAAATGTTGTTTTTTGTTTAGACCGTGCAGGTCTGGCAGGAGCTGACGGGGCAACTCACCATGGTGCCTATGATATTGCCTATATGCGCTGTATACCTGGAGTGACTGTTTCATCTCCAATGAACGAGGAGGAACTTCGAAATCTAATGTATACTGCCCAACAAGATCAAGCTGGACCTTTTGTGATCAGGTATCCCCGTGGAAATGGCGTAATGCCCGATTGGAAAAGACCTTTTAAAACTTTGGAAATTGGCAAAGGCAGAAAGATTTGTGATGGTGAAGAAGTTGCCCTGTTAACTATTGGTCATGTTGGTAATTTTGCAGTTGAAGCCCGTGCTGAATTAAATGGCGAAGGTATCTACCCTGCTCATTACGATATGCGCTTTGTTAAGCCATTAGACGAAACGATACTTCATGAAGTGTTTTCCAAATATAAGCATATTATTACTGTAGAAGATGGCTGTTTACAAGGAGGCATTGGATCGGCTATATTAGAATTTATGGCCGATCATCATTATCATTCAAATGTTATACGCTTAGGTATCCCTGACCATTTTATCGAACATGGAGAACAACCGGAATTATGGGCTGAATGTGGATATGATAAAGCTTCTATTGTTGATGCCGTACGTAAAGTTGCGGTTAAAAGAAGTACCAGCAACATAGCTGGATAGTATTATTGTAAGTGATATAAAAAAGGTTCTGCATTATTCAATGCAGAACCTTTTTTATACAGTTATTTATTACAAGCCCGTAATTTTTATCCCTTATTAAAAATCGTAATAAATATTTCTAAACGAACTCCTTAGGCCAAATGTAATCATATTTGTACGGTTAACAGCTAAGGTATTGCTTTCCTTTCTCAAAGTGCCCCCTACTTCTAAACGTAGATTATACTTTGGATTAAGCAGGTAAGCGACCTTAACTTGGCCATAATATAATTTTGTAAATATCCCTTGTCCGATATGGCTGCCATACTGTACTGATCTGGTATTGTAGCTTTTAAATATATCTCCTCCAAAATTCTGCCCATCTGGATCCAATCCATAGTTGGCATACTGGGCCTGACCTTGAAAATCAAACCGTTTGTACGAATAGTTTAGAATGCCCAAAAACTCTCTAAAGTTGGCCCCTAGCGGATGTGCCAAAGGCTGATTATAATTAGAATAGTTTGAGATTCTTATGTTATGGGAAAATGTATAAGGCCTTGCTGTATTAAATTCAGCCAGATAGTTTAGACCAGGTACATTTAACAAATCAGATCCGCGGACACCGAACTGTATTGCCCATTTATTTGCCCAATATCCATTACCAGCAAAAAATTCTTTTGCCGTGAATTCATCGAACATAAATTGACCATATAGTGCTGTCTTTTTTAAAATTTCATATTTTAAATTAAATCCTAAACGCATCTTGTCTGGAGAGGTGGTATTATTGCTTTCAATCGGGCGTAAAAACACAAAGGGATGAACATAATTAAAATCAAAACCTCTTTTACCTTCTGCTTCAGCATCTCCCCATGTTACAGCTTGAAAAAACCCTACAGAAAACCGCTTAGTTGCATTCCAGTCTATATAATGTGCAGCCATCCATTTACCACGGTCACCCAAGCTGCCATCAATTCCTAATTTGGGAGAGCCGGGATCTAACATATACGCATAAATGGTTTGATACTGTACGCTGCCAAGTGTTGCCCTTATTCTAAAAAAAGAATAATTAGAAGAGATATCTGACAACAATATAGAGCGGTAACCATCTCCTATAAAGTTTTTATCGTGGCCTAGCGTAAAGTTTAAATATTTACTTGGCGTATAGGAAACTAAAGCAGTTACATAAGTCCAATCCTGAGTATTTGTCCCCAGCTTCCCAAAGCCTTGTCCAGGTACAACTTGATTTTTTATAATATAATCATTTACATAGCCAGGAAATCTTCCTTGATTCTCAAATCCATTGAGATAGAATGAAAACTGCTTGCCTACGTTTCCTCCAACCTGGAAGCCCCTAGTGTTAAGCCAGGTTGTTTTATCACTGTTAAATTCTCTTCCGATTTGAAAATCAGGCAGGAAATCGGCGTAAATGTTATAATCTGTATCCTTGAATTCTAATAAATGCTCTTGAAATAATTTTCTATGTACCCAGCTCCTTTTGTTCAAGCTATCAGTTCCATAATTCATTAAAGAATCATAACGTTTATTCAGCAACTGATCATCAGAGTAAAAACCCTTTATTGCCGAATGAAATTTAGACTGCTGGTCGTAAACCGCCGGATTTAGTTTTTGATAAAACTGGTAATCATAGGGAATGATGCGATTGGGGGTTGGGTTTTGTGCATGTACGCTTAAAACCATAAGTGCCACAAGGGCGCTAAAAATAATTCTTTTCATCAAATATAGTTTTTTTACTGAAGCCCGCTCTTCTTTCCGTTAAAGCCAATATCAATTTTATTGTAATCAATCTAATCTTTTAAAAATTGATCTAATTCTTCAAAAATAGAGTTTTTACTCTTAAATTCAGGAACAAGTTTCTTCATATATACAACAATCTGCCTATCATTATCTGATTTTGCAGATTGAATAAGCTTTGCGATCTGACTCTCTACTTCTTCAAAAATATACTCCCTTACTTTGCCGATCATAATTTTTTCATGATGTGTAGGCATAGAATTTTCATTATCATTTAACAGTTCTTCATAAAGCTTTTCACCCGGCCTTAACCCAGAATATTCTATTTTAATATCCACGTTGGGTTCTAAACCAGCTAACCTAATCATTTTTTTAGCCAGCTCTACAATTTTAACCGATTTCCCCATATCAAAAACAAAGATTTCCCCTCCTTTCCCCATGCATCCTGCTTCTAGCACTAATCTACAAGATTCGGGTATGGTCATAAAATACCGGGTAATTTCGGGGTGAGTAACCGTTACTGGGCCGCCTTTTTCGATCTGTTGTCTAAAGCGGGGGATAACCGATCCGTTTGATCCTAAAACATTACCAAAGCGTGTTGTAATAAACTTAGTAATGGGTTTAACATCCAATTCATTGATATAGCTTAATCCATTACTGAAGATATATCCAGGTGCACTAAGTGAATTATTAAGTGATTGTACATAGATTTCTGCTATGCGTTTTGATGCGCCCATTACATTGGTTGGGTTTACGGCTTTATCAGTAGAAATCATCACAAATTTTTGCACTCCATACTTGATAGATTTGTCTGCAACTGTTTTTGTGCCCAAAACATTGGCTTTAATCGCTTCTGCTGGATTATCCTCCATCAGAGGCACATGTTTATATGCCGCAGCATGGTATACATAATGAGGTTTGTATGTGCTAAATAGCTTATCCATACGCTGTTCATCACGAACATCACCAACAAATGCATGGAAGTTTTTATTGCTATTTGTTTCCTGTAATTCTAAATAAAGCTCGTGCAACGCTGTCTCTGACTGATCACATAATATAATTAAACCAATATCAAATTTAGAAAGCTGCCTAACAATTTCACTGCCTATAGAGCCTGCAGCTCCCGTAATTAAAATCCGCTTGCTGTTTAGCATTTTACCAATGCCCTCTATGTCAATACTGATTGTTTTACGGTTGAGCAGATCTTCAATATTTAATTTCTGAATTTGGGCAGGCTGTAATTTACCATTAAGCCAAACATCTGCTGGGGGTATGTTTAAAATTTTAATATTATTTTCAAGGCAAATATCTACTACCTGTTCTTTTCGCTCTGTTGGTATGGTATAAGAGGCAAAAATAATTTCGTCCAGTTCATGTTCTTCAATTAATTGCTCTAGTTTTTTAGCATCTAAAATTTTAATGCCATCAATCGTTTTACCTACTTTCCGTTCGTCATCATCAACAAAGGCAATAATATTTTTATTTACTTTGCCATCGTGATCAAAAGTTCTTTTGGTTGCTAAACCAGCTTCACCGGCGCCGTAAATAATAACTTTTTTCTTATCGAGTTTTAAATTTTTCACATACATGAAAAAATACTTTATTAATACCCTGTAAGTGATCAGTAATAAAAAGCTGGTTAGTCCGTTTGTAATTAATACTGTATTTGATATAAGTGGGTTTTTAAAGAAGGAAAGTGCGATTAAATTAAGTATAAAAAAAATGCCGTTTGATATAATTACGGCAAAAAGAATTCTGAAAGAATCTTGGGCACTTGTATAACGAATTATGCCACTATAGGTTTTAATGTTAAAGAAAACGACAACATTGATTAGGCCCAGTACCAATAGATTGGTGGCAAGTTCGGGCAACTCTACACTTGTTAAATCTAAGTTATGCCTTAGAAAATAGGCAAAAATCAAAGAAAACGTACAGATAACCAGATCCAAGAGGAAAATGATCCAACGCGGTACAATATTAATTTGAGTAAACAAAATCCTATAGGGTAAATTTTGATAAATATAGCGATAAAATTTACATCAGCATAAAAAAATAATTGGCTTTGCATGCAAAAGACTTAGCTAAATTAATTGATTTAAGATAAAATCTTAAATTTAGGTTTTAATCGTTAGCAGTATCGTTACTTAAAATAAGTACTTTTTTGCCTTCTATTAAAATTCGTGTAATTATAAATAAAATTACAGCAATGGCAATAAAAGCTAAAAATACCGACGAAGAATCCTTAATATAAAAAACCAGTACTAGGTTTATCAAAAGCTGCAAAAATAGATAAAGCACATCAACCCATAAGTGGGGCCACTTTTTTTGATTGGCCAAAAACTGGTAAAAGTGGCTTCTATGAGCAATAAATATATTCTCTTTCCTAAGAATCCTGAAAAATATGGTACTTGCAGTATCTAAACCATATAACAACAGCAGAGATATATAAGCAATATTTTGTGTTTTTAAAATTAATGATGCTATTAAAAAAATTAAAATAAAGGCTATACTAACACTTCCAACATCCCCTGCAAAGCATTTTGCTTTGGCCCTAAAATTAAAAAAATTAAAAACCACCAGAGATAGCAGAACACAAATTAACAATTCGGGCGCAGCAAATGATATGATCCGTATATTGATATAAATCAATGTGAGTATAGTGATTATACTGTAGGATCCTGTTATTCCATTTATACCATCCATAAAATTATAGGCATTTATAGTGGCTATAATGAACAAGACAATTAAAATGATTCCATACCAAGGAAATAACGGCAGGTTCAAATCAATCAATAACAGAATTACAGAAATTAGATGAATGCATAACCTTATCTTATTGCTAACCGTTATAACATCATCTAAAAAACTGATTGCTGATATTAAAAATAAGCCTGTAAGAAACCATTGATATTGAAAGCCGAACAAAACAAAGAAAATAAATGCACCTATACTAAATACAATTCCACCGCCCCTAATCGTTATTTCCGTATGCGAGCTTCGGTGATTGGGTTTATCGATAATATTAAAATGATCTGCAATTTTAAAATACAACAACTCGATTATAAAAAGAACCACAAGTATAAAAAGCGCTAAAATTGGCCTCATATTTAATATATTATTAAAAGGATAAATCTATTTAAATGATTGCACTGTAGCTATTAATCCGTCCTCGGCAGATGTAGGCATTTCTTCCAAACTTAATACTTTTTTAAGTTTAGCATTGCTAACCACGTAATTTCCCGTAAGTTTTTTTAATTTTTCGGTATTTATTGGCAGATGAAATAAATCACCCAATTTAGCCAGCAAATTAATAACTGGTATTGGACATTTAAATAGCTTTACCCTTTTTGATGAGGATATAGACAATAGCTTTACGATTTTGTTTGTAGATAAAGCCTCATCATCCGCAACATTGTATATACCGCTTTCAATATTTCTTCCAAGCAGCTCTTTAATCACAAAACACAAGTTTGATACGCTTAGAAAAGATCTTTTATTTTTAAAAGCAGCCAATGGATAGGGTATGCTTTTTTGGACGAATTTATATAATAGATTTAAATTTCCTTTGTTGCCAGGGCCATGAATCATACACGGCCTTAGTATATAATATGATTTACCCAAAGGCAAAGGCTGTTCCTGAATATATTTTTCTGCTAAAAGTTTAGATTTACCATAAGCAGTTTTAGGATTAGGTACAGCTTCCTCTGTCAAAATGTTTTCAACAGAATCTGCAGCGGCCTTTACAGAACTGATAAAAATGAATTTCTGCGAATCAGATTTTAAAAATGCATCATAGAGCTGTTTAGTGAGTTCGTAGTTTACCTCATGATACGCCTCAATATTTGCAGTATTTTTTAAATCGTGAGCTTTGCCAGCCAAATGAACAAGCGCACTACATTCATTCAAATTTAATTCTGAGATATTTAACAAATCAGTTCTACTTATGTTTTGAAGCTCAAAATCATTAGAGTCTAAATACTTAATAAGATTTTGACCTACAAAGCCCGTTCCTCCGGTTAGTTTTACTTTCATCATTTAATTTGATAAAACTTCATTACACAAACGCACATATTGTTGAGTAACAGCTTTCTTAGAATAATTTTCTTCAATTATTTTATAGCCATTATTACCTAAATCCTTTAAAGATTGTGGATTTAACAATGCTTCTTTTAAAAAATCAACAATGTGTGTGCATTTTTCGCTAAGCTTTGCACGATCTACTAAAACTGAACAATGATATTGCGATAAAAAATTATGGATTGGCGTGTCTTTTCCGGATATGACCAGCAATGGTTTGGCGCAAGCCATTATGGTGTACACTTTAGATGGAAATCCCTGACCTTCCATATCGGGCGACATGAATATAAAGTGGATATCGGCATAAGCAATTAAATAGGGCATCAATGCTCTTGACTGATAGGGGATTACATGAATATTTTTTAGCGTATTTAATTCAATTTGTTCTAACAAATATGATTTCATTACGCCTTCTCCAATAACCCAAAACTCTACATCAAAATCTTTAATCATTTTAGCAACCGCGATTAAAGGTTCCCAATCTTGAGCATGACCGATATTGCCGGCATACATAACCTTTAAAACGTTGCCCTTTGAAGGAAAAAGTTCTGGATTTAAATTTATGCTTGCCACATCAATTGGCTTAAAAAGCTCAGTATCAACAAAATTTGGGATGATGTTTAGCTTGGAGCTATCTTTAAATCTCGGTGCTATAGTTTTATAAAAAATAGGATCTATTGTGGTAACTGCTGCCGAATTATTGTATACAAAACGTTCCATTGATTTTAAAAGGCTTACTGCTGGCTTAAAACTTAAATTACCCTGATTAATTAAAAAGTCAGGATAAATTTCCTGAACATTATAAATAACTTTTGCACCTTTGAGTTTACCTATCATTATGTTAATTAGGCCAATGGTTAAGGGTGGTGATGGCGAAATAATTAATGATATGTTTTTTTGGAACAGCCCTAATACAATTGATAATAAATGCCAGTATACAAAGCCAATGATTCTTAAAAATGAACTTTTAAACTTTTTCTGCGGTACATGTAAAACCTTAATGTCTTTAAAACAGCTTTCATAATAAATACCACCCAATTTTCTTTTAAGGGGCTGTTTCGCCAATTCTTCGGCAATTACATTGTAATGTGGTGTTGTGGTTAGAATTACAACATCATAGCCAGATTCTTTAAATTTTAAAGCAATATCATTATAAAGATATGCTGTAGATACACCATCTGGACTAAAAGCTATAGAATGAATGAGTATTTTTTTATGCATTGCTTATTATGCTGACCAAACCACCCTTTTTATGTAATCTACATAGCTGATGATGATTCTTACCATCTTTTCGGATACATTTGGCATAGAATAATCATGAACAGGACGGAAATTCCTGGCCTCTCCTCTATGTTGGTATTGCAATTGAACCAAGCCCTGCATAATCCGCTCTGTATTCATTCCAACCATCATTACCGAAGCTTCTTCCATGGCTTCTGGGCGCTCGTGTGCATCTCTAATGTTTAGTGCAGGAAAATTCAGGATTGATGATTCTTCTGAAATGGTACCACTATCAGATAAAACAGCAAAAGATTTCATCTGCAGCGCATTATAATCATTAAAGCCCATTGGCTTAAGAAACTGCACTTCTGGTCTAACTTTTATTTTTTTTGCCT
>Ga0116227_10013524_pt1 | contig 12788 bp, 11 predicted proteins | sample S1TSphgellanicum_FD_89693 | JGI IMG/M metagenome (GOLD analysis project Ga0116227, IMG submission 89693) | Host-associated microbial communities from peat moss isolated from Minnesota, USA - S1T2_Fb - Sphagnum magellanicum MG | ecosystem: Host-associated > Plants > Peat moss > Unclassified... | reverse complement strand
CCCAATAAATTACTCCTAATTGTGTACTATATTAACCACCCATAACTATGCAAACCCCTTCCCAATGAATTAACTCCTAAGTAACAAATCCAAATTATAAGAAATCCCAAAGAAGCTACAATTACTAATTTTCTACCTTGCCAACCTCTATTGATATCTAGTATGTAAATCAATCGCAAATATGAACTAAATAATTAATGCCCAAGTTTCTTTGGGATCCTAGCTCCAATAAGAACCCCATGTTTCATTAACCCATATTGCCCCAGAAAAAATACCTATACTTAGGAGAGGGAATCCCAAACCAATAATTTGATAACTCCAATGATCTAATTGTTGAATCAATTTCCATCTCCAATAATCTATAGATAACAAACAAGTTTTTTTGTGTAAATAACTCCTTTTTTTTTCTATTTGAAGAATGTATATCCCTCCATAAAAAAGACAAAATTGATGGTTTTGTATCATAATAATGTATTGGAAAATCCATATTCCGTTCAAAACTTATACATAAGAAAGCTATTGCTAATAAAGATTTAAGTAAAAGAGTTGCATAGTTGAGCATCATCATACTCACATACATCATTAACCAATTGGATTGTAAAGTAAGTACTAAAACTGCGGATTGTTGCATTTATTTAGGAATACCCAAAGTAGCAAAAACATGAGTTAGTATGGCACTTGGTGCAGTCATTGTACCTAACCAAAAATTTGGGGATCGAACCTCTAAAATAATATGAATTAAAGAAAAACTCCACAAGAGAAACATGGATGATTCATACAGATTGCTTAAGGGTAAATGTCCAAAATAGATCCAATAATTCAATAAAAATCATGTTAGACAATTATAGGCAATTACCATAGCCTTCTTGCCAAAATGATTGAGTTTTTCATTCCTGGTATGGATTGATCTTCCCCAAAAAATAAGAGGAATAAAAAAGAGAAGAAAAAAAGATGTGTGGGCTAATACATGTTCCAGAATTATAAATATCATAGTAAATAGTGGATTTATTTTTTATTGTTCAAAGAAAAAAGAGGTGACAAAAAAAATTTTAAAAATTAAAAATTATATATATATATAGTGGATTAGGTACAGATGCATTAAATACCAGAAGTAAATTGGAAAAAAAGGTTGGAATTTCATTTTTTAAATTGAAAATGCCACCACTCAAATTCAAACTGAAATGTAGCATTGCTTCCTAAGAACAACGTGTCTACCAATTTCACCATGGCGGTTTATTGGAACAAATAATAACATATTTTGTATTAAGAGGTCAGTATTTTGTAATAAATTTGGGAAATTTATATTCTTCTTTTTTCGATCAACAAATACAAATTCTATAAATAAAATTGTATTAATCATAATGAAACGGAGCATAATGTAGTTTGGTAGCATGCCATCTTGGGGTGATGGAGTTCATGGGTTCAAATCTTGTTGTTCCGATAGAAATACAAAAGGTTCAACTATTTATTTTCTATTTCATGATATATAATATTATTATTTTTGGTTAATTAATACTATTTCTTCCAAAATGAAAAAATACTATTGATTGGAAAAAATGCCTCTTTTTGAATATCCGAGATAGTTCCATCTTCTTTTTATTAAATGAAACTATCTTTCTTTTTCTTTTTTTTTCCTTTCCTTAGTATTTTTTTCTACCATTCATCCAACGAGGATTGCCCCCCCATAGTTCAGTTTGATTCATTACAAATAGATAGAAGTTCTCAAATTAAGAATGCCAATAATAGCACCTTGTTAATAATATTATTTGAGCTTTTAAGGAAAAAATACATAAATAACTTCATTTTTTTGGTGATAGTAGATATTACTAAAACCAATTACACAATACGCATTACAATAAAGATATTTAAAAAACAAATTTTTGATCAATTGGATAGGAGTCATTTACATAATTAAAGAAACGAATAGGATCTAACCTTTCTCACTACTACATATAGTAACCAAATAAGTTATTGTGCATTGAAATGAAGGAACCAAAATAGGGAAAAGTCTACTTACTATAACATTGAAAGAAAATCTCTAGGAAATTCATATTTAGTTTAAATAATTAATCAAACCAAAAATGGATTTGTAATAAACTACTAAGAATTAGTAATTAGTTCCAAAGCACTATGACTTGATAACCTTACGGGTTTCATGGTTATTTGTAACAAAACGTTCCAATATTTTTATCTTTTTTATGTGTGAGAAGTAACACTAAGTGAAGAAAAATCATCGAATATGGATACAAATAAAAAAGCTAAGGCTAGAGTAAATTTCATTTTATTCCAAGATTAAATCCTTTAGTCATTTCTTTAATAGTCATTTTTTTAGTCAAATTGAGGGAAAATAAAGAATAAAAAGATTGGATCATTCCTTTTATTAATTTATCATTTGTAAAAGAAATTCAATAAACCTCTTTATTGTTTCATTTTTTATTAATCCCCCCCTTGCCCCATTTATTCTTATGTTATGATTTGTTCAATTCATCAATAGATGCAAAGGATTTGGATGATTTAGAACTTGTCACATACCAAAAACTCTTTGAACGACTAGCAAGATAGATCGAGCCAAAGAAAGAGCCTATACTCCAGCTTGATTGGCTTTCTCTCTCCATATTGTTTTACGAATTTTCTTCTTAGATCTAAAATTACACTTTTTGGAAATTGCTTAAGGAAAATTTCCTTTCATTTCTAAATTTTGAATAAAACCAAATTTTTTTGTTTTACATTCCTATTTCTTTATGGGATTCCTTCCCCCAATCCCTATATATATTATTTTTCCTCGTTTAGGTGAATGGAATCTACTATAAATCGAGCTGAATTATGTCAATGTCTTGATTTACGTCATGTTTTTTTCTTAGGACACATTTTGTACATAATAGTTTTATCCCCGAGACGAGAATGTAAAATTCATCCCTTTACTATTGCACCTTTCAACCAAGGATGTCTAATATTGATCATAGATTCATGATGAATCATTAGTACTTGATAAATGAATACTTTATCATTAGGACTTAACAAATTTGGTTTTTATGGGGTGAAATGATGCACATCATAAAATCTTCCGGGTTTTATTCAGAGTTGTTCACCCCTCGTTTCAATTATAGTGTATGTACCCATTACAGAATTTTTTGTGAATGAAAAAATAATTACATATTGAAAAATGATGATTTGACCTTCGTAACTGAAATAAAATCTGAGCATCCTTGATTCATCTCATTTTTGTAAAGCTTTTACATAAGAACTTTGAAATATTCTTGATAGAGGAAGAAAAACAAGATAAAATAAAATTATATATATATATATATAGGTTCATAAACTACATATAATATTTTATTACTTGGTGAGATCAAAAAAATTATTGAACCCATTTTATGATTCATTATTTATTTGCCCGAACAACGAGGGAAAAAAAAGGTAGTCAGAATAAATTATAGATTGATGGAATTCCTTGACAAATAGGATCTAAAATTCCAAACTTCATCTTTTTCCATTTATTTTTAAAAAAAAATCATTTGTTAGTAAAAAATGATTTTTTTTTTCATCATATAAAAAAACATTTATGGAACTTATATATCAATTTATTTGGATTATACCTTTCCTTCCATTTTTAGCCTCTATCTTAATAAGATTGGGTTTGTTATTCTTCCCAAAATCAACTAAAAGTTTTCGTTGTGTATGGGCTATTGTTAATATTTCATTATTAAGTATAGCTATGTCCATTTCTTTTGATATTTTTTGGCAACAAATTATAGGTAATTCCATTTATCGATACTTATGGTCCTGGATCTCCAACAAAAATATTATTTAAAAAGTAGGTCTCTTAATTGATCCACTTACTTCTATTATGTTAGTATTAATTACTACTATAGGAATTCTTTTTATGATTTATAGTGATAGTTACATGTCCCATGATCAAGGATATGTAAGATTCTTTGCATATTTGAGCCTTTTCACCGCTTCTATGTTAGGCTTAGTACTTAGTCCCAATCTAATACAAATTTATTTCTTTTGGGGATTAGTAGGGATGTGTGTTCCTACTTATTAATAGATTTTTGGTTCACCCGAACCTAATGCAGCTGAGGCTTGTAAAAAGGCTTTTATAATCAATCGTATAGGAGATTTCAAATTATTACTATGCATTTTAGGGTTTTATTGGATAACTGATAGTTTCAAATTTGAAACATTATTTGAACGATTTAATGATTTGCTTGTTAATAACAAAGTTAGCTTATGGTTTGTTATTTTGTGCATTTTTTTACTATTTTTAGGTCTAATAGCTAAATCCGCGCAATTTCTACTTCATGTATGGTTACCCAATGCTTTGGAGGGACCTACTCCTATTTTTGCCCTTATCATGCTACTACCATGGTAGCAACAAGTATTTTTCTTGTAGTTAGTTTATTTCCTCTTTTTCATTTTTTACCTCTTATAATGGGTGTAATTTCTTGGATAGGTGTAGCAATGGCTCTATTAGGAGCTACCATAGCTCTTGCTCAAAGAGATATTAAAAAAGGTTTAGTTTATTCTATTATGTTTCAATTAGGCTATATGATGCTAGCTCTCAATATAGGTTCCTACAAAGCTGGTCTATTTCATTTAATCACACATGCTTATTCCAAAGCTTTATTATTTCTTGGATCCAAATCCATCATTCATTCTATGGAACCAATTGTTGGATATTCCCCTGGTAAGAGTCAAAATATGGCTTTTATGGGTGGTTTGAGAAAACATATGCCAATTACAGGGACAACTTTTCTTATCGATACACTTTATATTTGTGGTATTTCGCCTCTTGCTTATTTTTGGTCTGAGGATGAGATTCTTGCAAATAGTTGGTTGTATTTCCTAGTTATTGGATGGATAGCTTAAATCATGGCTGGATTAATTGCATTTTATATGTTTCGTATATATTTCATCACTTTCGAAGGCAATTTTAGAGCCAATTCCTTCAAAGAATTTTTTCTTGTTTTGAATGTAACAACATCCAAAGAGTTAAATAGGAAAGAAAAAAGGCTTATCCCACTATTTGCAGACAATAAAATAAATATGGAAGGAGACGATGTTATCTTATCTCGGGTGAAATATAGTCTATATCCTAAATAATTAGATAAAAAAATGTTATTTCCTTTACTTGTACTAACAGTACCCACTTTATTTTCCGGATTTATAGGAGTTTTTACTTTGCAAGGACAATTGAATCTTGATCCCTTGTTTCATTGGCTATATCCATTAATCAATGGTCCCTATGAAGTAATTTCTAAAGAAAATTGGTTGAAGTTTTTATCAAATGCAATAGCTTCAATTGGTATAGCTTTGTCCGGACTTTTTATTGCTTATTTCCTATATGGACCTATCCCTTTCCATTCACAAAATATACGGGATAATTTTGAACCATTATTAGAAGAAGGAAGGAACCCCTTTCTCCATTTCATATATAATTGGTCATTTTTCTGAAGATATATAGATGGTTATTACGATATCATTTTCGTTGTAGGTATATGATGATTAGCTAAAATCGGTTTTTTTCTCAATGAATAGGTAATAGATGGAGCTGTCAATGGAATTGGTATCTCAACTCTCCTTGGAGGAGAAAATTTCAAACAAATGGAGGGAGGTAAGGATACCTTCTTATTTATTTAGATTAATTTTTGGTACATTCCTTCTATCACTCATAGTTTTTTTCACATTTTGAATTACTTCCTACATGTATGATTTTTATGTCTTTTAATATGAACTATAACCAACATTCCTTCAAAATGTCTTGAAAAAAAATATTAATAATAGGAATAGGTATTGATTCAATTGATTAAGTAGAATTTCAAAAAGTAAAAGTAATGACGTTATAATTGCCGATATGGATTCCCTTAATTGACTTCCCACTACTTCACTACTTCGTCCACCAAAACCACCGAATAGGCAAATCAAATAAAATCTTACATGTTCAAAGATTAATCTAAGAAAGGCTCTACAACTCGGGGTAGACAGAAGGATGAAAGGACACCAACATGGGGCTTGATTGAAAGAAATTCTGTCATTGAATAGCAGTTCCAAGTGCTTGCTATAATGTTTGACTTAAATAAGGAGTGGGAAAGATGATAGGTAAAGGAGGTTATTAAGACCTTTTCACCATTATTTGCTAGCTTTTGGGGAAAAAAAAACACCCCATTGTCATTCACAAGGATGGAGAGGTCTTTGTTGCCCTTTGGTAGGGTGAATATACTTAGCAAACCAGCGAAATTGTAGCACCATGGAAATCAATTGATCAATGTGCATCGAAGAGACAACGGAGAAGATCATGGTGATGGTTATTTGCCTCCCTTTATCCTGGAGGCGCTCTCCAGGGAGGCGGAGGGGATTGCTATCACTATTTCTTTTTTGTATAATAAAAGGTAGGGTGTACGCAAAGTGAGTTCCAAGAGTTCCAAAGCTTTGGGTTTTTCAACGGTTCATACACCATAGGTAGGTTGGTTTAAAGAGCAAAAGTCTTTGAATATAAGATGAAATTTCCTGCATTGTTCCTTAGTAGTTTAGTGGTAGAATGGTTGGTTATTAATCGATTGGTCATAAGTTCAAATCCTACCCGAGGAGATCCTTTTTTTTTTTAAGAACTTGCTTTGACTGTTAGGAATAGGTAAAACGATCTTGTCATTGTTTGGATTCATGCAAACTAATGAAAAAAAATGAGAAGGATGTACTTGCTACTCCCAATAGTTTTTCAAAAAAATGGAAATAATGGCCTCTTTGAAACACTGAAAAAAAAAAAAAACTAAGATCAACAAATCCACATTTTTTTGTTCTGATGGCATTGTCAAAGCCTAATTCCTAATTAGGGTGAAGGCTTCCATTTACCTACCACCATGTTATTAATTATTAGCTAGTAAAAATGTCAATTTATTTCTTAGAAATCATTGATAATAAATAGGGTCACAACATGCGTTAAGATCTTGGTGTAGATGTGTCACAACCCTAGTTTTAGGCTTGCGACCAAAGCAAGGGCTTGTGAAGGTGCGAGCCAAAATGAAGCTCGAAAGTCACATTTCATGCCCTTGGGAGTGTAGGAGAGTGTGAGCAAATGAACCCCACACTCCCAAGTGAACTCCCACTTTGAAAGTTCGAGTCCCGATGGACTCTTGAATTTTCAGAAGGCGATTGCAAGGATCAAAACTCATTGGATTAAATAGTTCCTTATATCATTCAAAATTTCTTGGAACTTAAATGTCTAAAATGGGCTTGCATGACCCATTTGGTCACTTAAAACATAAGTTATGGCCAAAAGAAAGGATGGGAGTCAAATTGTCAATTTGATTCCTAACCACTAAAAGTCTGGAATCGCCCTTATTTCCTTGCGTTCACATGTCATGTCACATATCGTTGGAAACCTCTTGATGAGGGCTACAAATTTTCTTCATGCCTTACCTCAGTTGAAGGTATGAACACAAAGTTATGGGCCTCCAAAGTCGCAAGAGTCCCAATTTCAAGAATTTCGGGACTCCAACTTGGGAGTCCCGAGACAAAATGACATTTGGGTGTTGGCCTCATGGCCAGGCATAGAAAATAATATAAAGGGGAAGGTGGTGCCTTGCCCCAAGTTTGGGTCGTGGTGAGTTTTGTGAGTCCGTGGCTCCTATGTGCACTAACCAACTTATGTTTGGTTTGTGCAAGTCAATGTGAATGATTGACCCACTTGTCACTCGTCCTAATCCCCATCCTGAAGCTCTAGCATGCCCCTTTACCCCCGAAGTGCTGCGAGCCAGGGAGCGTGCCCCAAGTTTTTATCCTTCCATTATTTTCACTTTAAACTCATAGTTGAGTCTATCAAGGAGCTTGGGAGTGCGTTAAAATGTAGTAGATCTGATGTTGGCTAAGAAAATATCTTGTTTTACAATCCCAGAAAGAACCTTTGGGGCTAGTTGTGCGTAAGGAGCGATTCAAACCCCCAACAATGTGGTTCATAACCATGTGTTTTAATCCTTTGAACTACAGGTCTCGCCTCCACTAGATTTATTATTAGGCACCTTTTCTAGAAGCAATATTTCCTCTCTTTAGCCCATCACGACAGAATGGTGAGGAAGATGTGAAAGCTTAGGTGACGCACTCCAAAGTCCCTAGTTAGACCCAAATTGGGTCTAAGTTACTCTCATAGCGGAATTGTGAGGAACTTGGGTTCCCAACTCTTAGCACTAGAAGGGGTAGAGGGGCATGCTGAAGCTTTGAGATGGGATTAGGAAGAATGAAAAGCTATTCACTTATTCAAACCTACATCAAACTAACCAACAAGTTGGTTAGTTCACTTTCTTGAGCACCTTCGGTGTTAGGACAAGCCACGGGTAACTCTGGACTCACTTGACTCATCACAGCCCAAACTCGGGGGAAGCCACCACCTTCCCCCATATAGTATATTATGTGCCTCTCCGTGACACCCACATCTGAATGGCTTTTTGTCCCAAGATTCCCAAGGAAGAGTCCTGAAATTGTCCAGGTTTAGACTCTCGGGACTTTGCACGATCATAACTTTTTGCTCAGACCTTTGATTGGGATGAGGTCTAAAGTAAAGTTGTAGTTCTCCTCGAGAGCTTTCCAACGGTGTGTCACACTCTACCTGCACACACCAGGATCGGGTCGATTCCCGACTTTTAGTGGTCAGAAGTCGAACTGGTAGTTTGACTCCCGACCCTTCTTTTTGCCATAACTTGTGCTGAAGATGTCCAAATGGCCCATGCGAGTCCATTTTCGACATCTACACTTCAATAGTTTTCCAATGATATAAATAACACCCCAATGCAAGGTGTTTTGGCCCATGCAATCGAGCTCTGAAGTTTTGGGAGTCCCGGAGGACTCCCAAGTCCCAATTTCGGGAGTGTGAGTTTCATCTTCACACTCCCTCTAAGTAGGGTTGCGACATTAGGAATTTTTTCAATAAAAAAAAAAAAAAGTATTACATTTTGAAGTGTGGAGTAAGAAGAGAGAAAAGAGATCAGAATTTTTATGTGTAGGGTTTTAAAATAGGTGACCCTTTTAAAAAAAATGAGGCGTGAAATTTTTTTTCATCCTTGCATCAAGCTATTTTTCTATAGGGCTACCCCCACATTATTGTCACCGTAGTAGAGTTTCGCCACCAAGTTCGAGATGGATTGATGTGGTTCCTCTACACTTAAGACACTAGAATATCAACCCATAAACAAAGAACCCATAAAACGAAAGCATAAGGGAAAAACATATTAGCTAATAATTGTGAGGTTCTCATTCCAAAAGGTACACCATAGGTATACCTTCCAGGTATAGTTATTAGGTTGATGTTGTAAAATAATCAAATAATGAAAATAGGTGGTTAATGCCTAATAAAAATAATCGGGTCATATAAGAACAAGGTTCAAATCTTTCGATCTGTTAGGATGCCTCAGTTGCACACATTACTACACTTCCATTTGGCACCTATCGTGATGATAAACGGCTCATCTTGCCGTGACCTTATTTTGGATTCTCGATATTTCTATCACTCTACTTTGAATTTTCAATATTTCTAATCGTTCCATCCCTTGCAAGGATGGAAAAATTTTCGTTATCTCGGTCATGTTTGGTTTATGATCAAAAACTTCCAAAGAAATAAGAATAGGAGAGCACTCATCTTGAGGTGGGCTTCCTACTTAGATGTTTTTAGTAGTTATTTACTCCACATTTGGTTACCCAATGTCTACTGTGGGCACAATAATTGGTACACCAAAGGTGCATCCTTCTTAGTCTTCTTGTACTAGGGAAAAGTCTTCTCAATGCTCTAACACCTTCATCGGATATTGACCAAATTGTTTCATGACGTTCTAAACCCAACTCATGTACCACTTTAATGGGCGAACAACCCAACCTTTGGAACATACTACCACCCCAAGTGGCAAAGAGTTGACATCAATGTGCCAAACCTTCATGTTGATGTGAACTTTTGGGGAAGATTAGCCTATTATCCTTAGAATAATTTTTATCCATTGAGTAATGACCCTTCCACTTGGCACCGTCAAGTCATTAAGGCTGACTTTTGTCCTTGCTCGACAAGTGGGTCTTAAAGTCAAGTTCCCTTTTGCTTTTACACTCAAAGGTTGATTTCGTTTAGCCTGAAAAAACTTTTGCATGCCTCCGTCACCTTTTGGGAGGCCTACGCCCCATAGAAATTGTCTACCTGAGACAATCCTTTGCCCCATAAGTCTTGACACAAGGTTAGAATTTTAGCTCTTCTAGAGTAATATTTCACTAATGGCTCAAACCCCCCCCCAAAAGGGGGCCTTTTTTGCCTTCCACCTAAGCTGTGTAAAAAGAGCCCAAAACCAATCCTAGGGAATAGTAAAGTTTCATAGGGTCATTCTATCTAGGTGCAAGTAGTCCGCATCTTCACAGACATGTCTATTTCACCGAGTCTCTCTTTTAAATAGTGCCTAGATTGTTATGCCTTTCATGCGGGTTGGAACTTACCCAACAAGGAATTTTGTTACCTTAGGACCATTATAGTTACAGCCGTCGTTCACATGGGCTTCAGTCGCCGACTTCCCTATCATCAGGTCACCAACTTCCTTAACCTTTTTGCACTAAATAGGCATCAGCCCCCATACATGGTTTTACGACTTTACAAAGACCTATGTTTTTGGTAAACAATTGCCTAGCCCTGGTGATTACGACCTCTTTAATGAAAAGGTACCCCTTCTTTCAAAGTTATAAGGCTATTTTGCCGAGTTCCTTGGAGAGAGTTGTCTCGCACCCCTAGCTATTCTCTACCTACTTACATGTGTCGATTTTGGGTACAGGTACCCACTTGTTAAAGGTTGTTCAAACTTTTCTTGGGAGTGTGGCATGGGTTATTTTAGCATTGTAGCATTTGGTATTCAAACGTTGGCTTGAGGTATTTTCTCTACCCTCCTTACCCTAAAAAAATGAAGGGGAACTACCTTGTGTCCTTGAATTGATAACCATCTCTTGATTAACCTAGCTTCCTCTGTCCCTCAGGACCAACAAGGGGGTGCTACATGAATATTCACATGTTGACCATTGACTATGCCTTTTGGCCTAATCTTAGGCCCTGATTCACCTTTCATGGACTGTGGAAGAACTCTTACGTTTTCGGGGCATTGGATTTTCACCAATGTCTACGTTACTCAAGTCAACATTCTTGCTTCCACTTCGTCCACACTTGCTTGCGCTGGTGCTTCCCCCTAATGTGGAACACTCCCTTATCGATGTATTTTGACATCCCATAGTTTCGGCATATTGCTTAATTTTGTTCATCTTCGGCGCAAGAGCATTTGATAAATGAACTATTACACATTTTTTCAAAGGTGGCTACTTCTAGGCAAACCTTTTGGCTATCTTTGCACTCCTACCTCCTTTACCATTAAATGGTCATTTAGGGACCTTAGTTGGTGATCTAGGTTGTATCTCTCTCGACAATGAAGCTTATCCCCCACCATCTCACTGGTTGACCCTTACCCCATGTTATTCGGAGATCATATTTAATATTTAGAGTTTGCTTTGATTTGGTATTGCTCTCACAGCCTACACTGAAATAGTGTTTTACCCCTAGATAGTTCAGTCAACTACTGCGCCTCAACGCATTTCAAGGAAAACCAGCTAGCTTTAGATTCAAGTGGCATTTCACCCTTAACCATAATTCATCTGTTGATTTTTCAACATTAATCAACTCGGACCTCAACTTTGTTTCATTCGAGCTTCATCCTGGTCATGGATAAATCACCCAGGTTCGAGTCCATAAGTAATGATAATTGCCCCAAGAATACTCACTTTTGCAAAGGCTTCGATGGGTCCTCTTAATTAGGCCACTACCTATAAATCGCCGGTTCATTTTTCAACAGGCATGCGGTCAAAAATCTGATTCTCCTCCCACTGCTTAGGAACTTACAATTTCATGTTTTATTTCACTCCCTGATGGGGGTTCTTTTCACCTTTCCCTCACAGTACTACTTTGTTGTCAGTCACCTAGCAGTATTTAGCTTTGCGAGGTGGTGTTTGTTCACATGAGATTCCATGTGCCCCATGCTACTCAAGTTAAAACGTAAGCTAGTGACGCTTTTAGCTATTGAACTTTCACCATCTGGGGTGCGAGACTCAACCACTTCACCTAACAACACAACATTTATCTTGCTCTCCCACAACGTTATTTTCACGGTTTAGGTTATTCCCATTTTACTCATCGCTACTATGGAAATCACTTTTGCTTTCTTTTCCTCTAGCTACTAAAATGTTTTAATTCGTTAGGTTGTCTCTTACTTACCTATGAATTCAACATTGGTTCAACAGGTTAACCCATTCAGGAATTTCTGGATCTATGCTTATTTTCAACTCCTCGAAGCATTTCATTGCTTGCTATGGCGTTCCTTGTCTTTGGGTGCCTAGGTATCCACCGTAAGCCTTTCCTCGTTTGAACATTGCCGTTAAAGGCTATACCATCCTAAGGTGCTAAATAGAAAGATCTTATCAACATCCATAAATAAAAAGTCATAGTTCAACCTACCTTGTATCATACTTATTTCATGTTATCACACATATGCCATTGTATTGGCTCATATTACAAGCTAAAAACAAGTGGATTCAAACCACTGGCATCCACCATAGGCTAAGCCACCATCTTTCAAGCCTCTTTAACCAATTCTACCAATATAGAGGCCAACAATAGACAATAACTCCCCCCCCCCCTCCCCCCCCCCCCCCCCCCCCCCCCCCCCCCCCCCCTCACCCCCTTCTCCACCCCCCCCAAACGCACACTAACCACTATCACTACTTGTCAATTT
>Ga0116227_10013523_pt1 | contig 12790 bp, 20 predicted proteins | sample S1TSphgellanicum_FD_89693 | JGI IMG/M metagenome (GOLD analysis project Ga0116227, IMG submission 89693) | Host-associated microbial communities from peat moss isolated from Minnesota, USA - S1T2_Fb - Sphagnum magellanicum MG | ecosystem: Host-associated > Plants > Peat moss > Unclassified... | reverse complement strand
TTTATCACTGAAGTGATTGGAGAAAAAGCCGTATTAGCAGGCAATTCTCTTGGTGGCTACGCTAGCTTGTGTGTTGCAGCACAATACCCTAATGCATCTGCTGGTTTGGTATTGCTTAACAGCGCTGGTCCGTTTAGCGAAAATCAGCCTTCTGTTGAACCTGAAGCTTTGCAAACTGAAATTCAGTCTCCCAAGCAGGACGAACAGTTACAAAAACTGCTGGGTAACATTGTTAAATGGATTTTTCAGCAGCCTTGGGCGCGTTTTATCTTGTTTCAGTATCTGCGACAACCTTGGGTCATTCGCCAAACCTTAGAGAAAGTTTATCTTGACAAGAGCGCAATTACAGACCAACTAGTAGCAGAAATTCTTCGTCCTGCTTGCGATTCAGGTGCTTTTGATGTGTTTTCTTCTGTGTTTAGCACTCCTCAGGGTGAAAAAGTTGATGTGCTGCTGAAGCAATTAACTTGTCCTGTGTTGCTATTGTGGGGAGAAGCTGATCCCTGGATGAGTGCTAGAGAACGCTCAAAAAAGTTTCGGCAATACTATCATTCTCAATTGACAGAACACTTCCTAATGGCTGGTCATTGTCCTCATGATGAAGTACCAGATCAGGTAAACTCTCTGCTGCATGATTGGGTTTTGTCTGTTAGTCTGACTGACGGTTAAGGGCTTGCGTTATAACTGCTCACTTACAACTGGCATCTTCAGATGTACAAGCGAATGAGAGCAGTACACTAGGTTTTACACTCAACCAAACTTGGTTTCGTTGATCTTCTGTATAGCCAATCACAACTGCGCCTCTTGGTGAGCCAACATCAGGATACATCTGGGGTGTCATATCCCCTGTATCGACAAAATCAGTAATCTGGACAAGTCCTCTGACGTTTACATCACCAATATCGACGAAAATTCCGAAGGGAGCATGGTACTCTACCTTGCCGTGTATTAGCTCTCCTAATCGATACTTGGACTTCACTTGACTCCAGAAATCGTTACTCATAATTATTGGGGCTTTAAGACTCTAGGAAATTGGTTCAAAATATTTAGTAGAAAACTATCAGGTTTCAACGGGTATTGACACCTTAAGCTATTTGGCACAAATCTAATAATTCCTGTCTTGAATGAATTTTTTTGTCATAGTCGTAGATAACGCAATTCCATCGAGTAGCCAACTTACAGGCAAACTCAAGTGCTATTTGTTCACTGCCTAGGTTTTTACTGATATCAAGCAGGATATGAGTTTGTGGACTACTACCAAGCTGCTGCGTAATTAACTCAATTTCATCAGCATCAAAGTTTTTTAGCTCACTATTATCTAAAGCAATCCAAACATGGAGGTTCCCCTTAGACAAACATCCATCATACAAATTATCAGGATGCAACACTGCTCCTACTTGCTGTAAAAAATTAGTAAATTCCTCAGGCTTAATATCAGCATTGGAAATTAGAGAAATAGGTTCTGGCATTGATTATGCTCCTACTATGGACATTAATTCTAATAATTCCTCTTGAGTACGAACTACATAACTCCCGACATTGATGATATCTTGAGCCGCAGTTAATTTGTAATTAGGTGCACAGAGAATCACTGCTTTACTTAATGGATTTAAATCAAGATTTGATATTAGTTTTTTAATTTGCTTTAACTTGCGGGAGGTCTGGGTTGTTACCTCGATGATAACGTTAGCTGTTTCTACATCAATTTCACCGATTGAGCCATTCATACCCACTTCTTTATTGAAGCTTATTAACTCATATCCTGCTTGAATGATGGCATTAGCCACTATACCTTCTAAAACCTTTTTAGGGTCGCCTGAGTTAAGTGCTTCGTTAATAACGTCATTAAATGAGCTAACCACATTTTGATGATTTTACATTTCGTTACATAGTTGTAAATTTTCCCGCCCACCTACTTAGTATAGGATTGCACAAGTTCGTGACGAAATGAAAATGATGTCTACCGTTCGTAGTTCGCTTTAGCAGCTAAAGCGCAACTACGAACCAAAAAGTCACGAATTTATGAAACGCTGTACTTAGATCTGTAAGCACAACATTAATAAAATACAAAACGAAACAAGTACAAGCGGCTAGCCAAAAACTCTACAACTGGCTGATCAAACTAATAGATGCAGAATTAAAAATAGTTGAGTCAAACGCCAAAACCTGGTCAAGGGTGACCAGGTTTTTTGAAACTTACTGCTGTTCAAACAGTTACCGTTAAAAAATAGAATCAGTCAATAACTAAGGTGGACATGAACTTGGGCAAACTTAGCATGTTCTTGTTTTTCCGCTTTGGGATTTGGCTTCGCCTTTTTACTCTGACGCTATGCCACTCAATACCGATATGCTAAAGATTTGCTTGGGCTGATGACGGAGGACACCAGGTCATTTGCCCTGATTGGTTTGGTTGTGCCTTTGGGATGTCCTACTTATTAAGTTATCACCTCAATGAGAAATCACAAGTGTTTGTTTACTGAAGTTTACAAGTTGTTGAACTTTTCCATAAACTAGGAAAATTAACCCCACGCCCACATGACTGGACTATCGTCTAAATGGTCGGTGACGATACGCCCAATGGCGTCGATTTCTTGAAGTTCAGCCGCAGAAAGTTTAACGGAGGCAGCTTGTGCATTTGCTGTTGCTTGTTCGGGATGACGCGCACCGGCGATCGCCTGAGTTTGAGGTTGGGCTATTAACCACGCTAGTGCTAGTTGGGCAAGGGTACACTGATGACGATCAGCAATAGGGCGCAGTTTTTCTAAAGCTTGTTGGGCGCGTTCGTAGTTTTCTCCTTGAAACAGCTTATTCTTAGCACGGTTATCTTGCGGGTCAAATTTATGACCAGAATCGAATTTTCCTGTCAACAATCCCTGAGCAAGAGGTGAGTAGGCAAGGATGGAGATATTATTTTCGATACAATAAGGCACTGCCTCTTTTTCTACTTGCCGCCAGAATAGAGAATAAGGCGGTTGTGAGCTATCAATACGTCCGTACTTGGCTGCTTGTTCTAGTTGATCGCGGGAAAAATTGGAAACTCCTATCGCTCGAATTTTGCCTTGCTCTTTAAGGTGGTTCAAAGCGCTCATTGTCTCTTCTATCGGGACAATTTCATTATTGAACGAGCCAGAGGGCCAATGAATTTGGTAAAGTTCGATGCGGTCGGTTTTGAGGTTGTTCAGGGAGCGATCGCAAGCTTCAATCACCTGATCATATTTCAGATGGTTGGCAAAAACTTTTGTAGCATACTCTACAGAGTCGCGCACATCAGATAAAGCTTCAGCAACAATTCGTTCAGAATGTCCTTCACCATAAACTTCAGCAGTATCAATCGTGGTGATCCCAGCTTCAAAAGCTGCGCGGATGGCTTTAATCGAGTCAGCATCCTCAATTCCCACCCACATTTTTTTACCAGCTTGCCAAGTTCCCATGAGGATGGGTGTGATTTCCACGTCCGATTTACCTAAGCGTCGCTTTTCCATACTTAAATCCTGAATAATTACGGTGGGAATATTAAGTATCTAGAATAATTCATTTCCATCAAGCTTAGCTTCACAATAGAATTAGAGTTAAAGTAAATGCTTATGGAAGAATTGATTAAAACTGCCCATGCACTCAAAGAATGGGCAATTGCCGTTAAAGCCTTGGAAATGGGCGAAACAATCATGCTCCTGCGTAAAGGCGGTATCCACGAACGGGGTGGACGTTTCCAAGTTGCCCATCAAGAGGTTTTGCTCTACCCGACTTATGAACATCAACAGCCTTTCCTACTCCAGCCTGAGTATACTAATCATGTCTATCCTGTGACATCTGGCTGGCATCCAGAAAAAGTTCGGATCGGCAGTTGGGCTCAGATTACCGATATTTTCCCAGTTTATGACGAGTCAACTGTCAACGCCTTGCTCCCGTTCCATGTTTGGAATGAGTATTTTATTAGCGATCGCCTAAAATGGAAACCGCGTCAGCCTTTGTACATACTACTACTGCGAACCTACAAACTATCCCAAGCCCAAGAAATTTCTTATCGCGCCGAATACGGTGGTTGCAAGTCATGGATTGATTTAGCAGAGGCGATTAACTTGCACTCGTGTGAACCTGTTTTGTCTGACTCTGCCTACACCCAGCTATTAGCAGAGATCCGCAGCATCGTCGATGATAAGTTTTCAGAGGGAGCTCTTAGCAGGGAGCAGGGAGCAGGGAAACCCACGACTTAAGCCGTGGGATTGGAACTTTGACGCCGTGTTTCTCCCTTAAGAGCGCCAGAAGCGCAACACATCTTTTTTTTCAGTGGGCTTTAGACCCACAACGCGCATTTTTTCTGGTTCTTTACCCTGCTCCCTGCCCTCTGCCCCCTGCTCCCTTCTTTTGTCAGCTATCCAAACTATATTGCAACAAAACCAGCCCAAAAAAGTAGTCAGACATACATACACATTTTGTAACCACATATAACATTACATAAACATAAACAAAGAGGCTTGTTGCCATGTTTATCTTTTTTGTGTGTGGTTTCTTCTATTGAGGGCATGTGTCTTGAAGTGTACAAAATAGAATTTTTGGGCGAAGAAAGTACTTCCGAAGGGTAAGGGACGACTTGACAAATTTACGTTAATATGTAAAAAAGCAAAATACAAAGGAGTTTGCTATGCATCGACAAATGTGCTGGTTATCCAAGTCTGGCAATGGTGGGGAGAAAATTTTGCATTTGCAGACTGCACCTAATCAACCTTGGCGTCCTTACACAGCTTTTCCGCAACATGCAGTACCAGACTACGAAATACCAGGCGGTTCTAAAGGTTGGGCAACTTACCAAAAGCTATCAAAAGATGGTTGGTCTTTGGTACACAGCGCACGGGCAAACGAGTTTTCTTCATCATCTGTTATATCAAATCCACTTAAATAGTTATCTTATAGACTTGGAGACGCAGGGACGCAGAGTAGTTTTTACGACAAGTCATCATCATGATTTCATATGAGTAGTCAGTTAATCAAAATTACGACTAACGACTAACCACTACTCACTCCTAGGGGCCCCTTCACCGCGCGGATCGGCTGCTCCTTCTAAGGTTCCATCCGGTGTTACCACAATTGCATTAATATTACCCCAAGGTGGCATCTGTTTAATTTTATGTCCCCGTCTCTGCAATTCGGCAACTGTTAGAGCATCCAAACTATAGGGTTCCACCCTTAACTCATCTGGTAACCACTGATGATGAATGTGGGGTACAGAGACTGCTGCACCAACATCCATATTGTATTCCAATACATTGAGAATAACTTGCAGCACTTGGGTGATGATAGTACTACCACCAGGCGCACCAACTGCCATGCGGAGGCGTCCGTTTTCAGTCACAATTGTGGGAGTCATGCTGGAGAGGGGAGTTTTGCGGGGTGCGATCGCATTCGCCTGATTACCCACCAGCCCAAACACATTCGGCACTCCGGGTGCTGCGGCAAAGTCATCCATCTCGTCATTAAGTAAAACACCTGTTCCTGATGCCACCACTCCAGAACCAAAGCCGTAGTTCACTGTAAAAGTGAGGCTTACAGCATTGTGCTGCTCATCTACGACATTAAGATGACTGGTTTCGGGAGATTCGGTAAATTGTGGCGGATTTTGAACCGCAGATGCAGAGAAGTCCAAGCGGCGGCTTCCCGCAGGTATCAGAACTTCGGGACGCAGATGATCGCAGATCAAGGCATCTAGTTGTCTGTTACATCCGCGTGCATTGGCTACAGGGTGTGGTGGCAATTTTGGATCGGCATTACCTGGTAGAATTTGGCTAAACCGCAGTAGGGTTTCTCTATCTACTGGCTTGACTTCGCTTGAGGGTTTGGCCCGATCCAGATTAATTTCTTGACGCCGCGCTTTAGCATAAGCGGGGCTAATGAGTTGTGCTACAGGGATTTTGACAAAATCAGGATCACCCAAGTATTCTGAACGATCTGCGTAGGCAATTTTCATTGCTTCCACCATCAGATGTAAAGCATCTGGGTGATGCCATCCTAAGGATTTCAAATCGGTGTCACCAATAATATTTAAAATCTGTAATAGGTGAACTCCTCCTGATGAGGGTGGTGGCATTGAGCAAATTCGAGCTTTGCGGAAATTGCCACAAACGGGAGTGCGCCAGATGGGTCTATAAGATTTGAGGTCTTCTAGAGTCATGAGACCGCCATTTTTTGCCATGTCTGTTGCGATCGCACGGGCAATATCTCCGGTATAAAAACTTTGAGGATTCTTGGCAATTTCTGCTAAAGTCTGAGCTAAGTCTCTCTGAATGAGCCTTTCTCCGGGCTGATACAATTCGCCATTGCGTGTAAAAATTTCCCGTGCTGCTGGATTCTGGAGAATAATATCCTTGCGGGTTTCGTACTCCTGTATCGAACGCCATGTCAGTCTTTGACTGAGGATGAAGCCACTCTGAGCCAGGGCGATCGCTGGTTTAACTACGTCTTGCCAAGGCAGTTTACCATAACGATGATGAACTTCGTACAGTCCTGCGACTGTTCCTGGTGTTGCCACTGCCAGATAACCGTTAATACTTACCTTTGGACGCACCTGACCTTGTCGATCTAGGTACATATTTTTTGTGGCTTTTAGCGGTGCGCGTTCTCGGAAATCAAGCGCTTTGATTTCGCCTGTTTTTGACTGATGCAACAGCAAAAAACCGCCGCCACCAATCCCGGCGGAAAAAGGTTCTACTACAGAAATTGCAAAAGCTGTAGCTACTGCTGCATCAACTGCATTGCCACCTTTGCGTAACATTGCAACACCCGCTTCACTTGCTAAGGGATTAGCCGAAACCACCATTCCCTTTTTAGTGCGTAGGGGTAATACAACGGTAGCAGATACTATTTGGCTACAAAAAATAACTCCTAGGGAAAAAGCTGCGATCGCAACCCGCCCACATTTGTGAACTATATGCATACTCACACCATTTGTTTATCTCTCGTCCTTTCGCTCCCTGGTAGAACTAGGGAACGAGATCTACTATACTAATTTTGTAATAATTCAGGAATCAGGAGTCAGAATTTATCAGGGTTTGGTATCTGTCTTGACTCTTCTTAGACGGTGACTGTTATCTCCCGATTCTTTAACAATTCTGACTTCTGTATTCTGACGGATGTATTCTTATACCAATTCTGTATGAGGCTGCGCTTTATTTTCCCAGAGTTCAGGGTCATAAAAGGTCAAAAATTCGGCGCATCTTCATGAAGAAACGGTATTACCTAATTTCGACTCACAAATACAAAGCCCCTTGTCTTACCTGAAACTGAATCAACTGTTGCCATTGCCTTCCATAAATCTGCCGTTTTTACCCATACTGGCGGATATTTGTAACGAGAAACATCCAGGATTAAGAATCTGTCTGCTTTTTCATTGTATGCCGCTAACGGAGAAATATGACCACCTTTTTCTTCACCAATTTCTTTACGTAAAAAATTAACTATGACAAAGTTATTTGGCTGTTTCAAATTCTTTGCCACTAGTTTTCTGAAATCTTCTAGGCTAGTGTCAGCGGCGTGGTAAATCTTGACGTTAACGCCATAGCTAGCTAATAATTGCCCCAACTGATCTAGGGTCATGCCTTGATGAGAAACGACATCAGGACTGATCACTTGTCGGGTTGCTTCATGATTAAAAAAGTTTTCTTGAGTAAACACATGATAGGGAGAATACTGTGGTGCTTCGGGTGCTGGAATTTCCAAGCTATTCAGCACCATCACGCTGCTTGCTACTCCACAATACGCCTGATTATTTTGGGTGACAAACTGTGTACTGAGGGGAAAGAAATCTTCCCGCGCTTTACTTTCAATCAATAATTTCTCACCTTCAGAAGAGTTGAAATTAATCAAGTTTTGTGGTAGTTTCAATGTTTGTGCGAAAACACTACCACCAGCTAAACTCGCGCTGATAATTAAAGCCCTTAAATGTATATTGAAAGTTTTGATGACAGCATTCTTCATAAATTAGCAATCTAAGAAATCCAAAGAATATAATCTCATACAAAATTACCAACAGATGGGGTAAATACTTGAGTTTGGACTAATTGGCATTCAGCAGCGATCAATAGAACCCACATTACACACTTCATTTTAAACTACATTAAGTAGTACAAAAACCAGTAATATTTGCTGTCTGTATCAAGTATAAATACTTCATAGAATCTGTGGGTTGACGTTGATAAACAATACCAATACCACAGCGCGATCGCAGCATACTCCAAAACTCTAATTTTTTTATCCAATTAGAAGAAAAAAGTGAGAAAATTAGTCAAAAAGCTAAAAAAATCAAAGCGAAAAAAATGAATCTTGAATTTGAAGAGATTGAAGTAAAAAATGCGCGATCACTTAGGAATAATTGCTGGAATCTTTGATGAGATAGGAATAGTAGAAAAAATTAATGATTTACTAGGAACTGATCCAAGATAACGAGTCAATGTAGGAGAAGTCGTGAAAGCAATAATTCTGAATGGACTCGGATTTGTGTCTAAAGCATTATATTTATTTTCACAGTTTTTTGAAGATAAATCCATAGAACATTTCCACCGGAAATGGAATCAAAGCCTCTGATTTGAACGATGACAAATTAGGAAGAATTATGGATAAACTATACAAACATGGATTGACTGAATTGTTCCTAATAATTGCCTTAAAAGTCATCAAAAAATTTGAAATATCGACCAACTATAATTTATAAAATTAGCTGTAAATTGGGAGAAAATCAAGAAGTAATTTTGGAGAGGCAGAGACAAGCTGGGAGATTTATTTTAGCTACTAAGATCTTAGAAGTAAAAGATTTGAATGCTGACGAATTGCTGAAAGTATATAAACAACAGCAATCTTGCGAAAGAGGATTTAGATTCATCAAAGATCCTTTATTTTTTGCGGATAGTCTTTTCGTAAAAAATCGGTTCTTGCGTACTTAGCGTGCTAAACTTTTTGAAAAATAAGCTTGAAACCCTTGCTGGGCTAAGATGACAGCCATTATTTCCTGCCTTTTATGTCTGATGATTAAAATTTTGGCTATAAGCGCCTGTAAGCCTTGATTTTAAAGCAAAGTTATCGACTGTAATTAAAAATTTAGCACCTTAAATACGCAAGAACCGGATGTTTACCATCAGCCGTCAGTGGTGGTGGCTACGAACACCCGTTCTTCGTTTTTTGGCTTTGAATTTGTGCAATTTTATTTAATAGCATTTGTTCTGTTTGTGACAAAGCTGCTAATTTTTTAAGTGTTTCATCCTTCTGGAGTAACACTTTATCTAAATACTTTTGAAAACAACTGCCGTCTATTACTGATTCAATTCTGGCATTATATTCTTCGTCTGCCATTATTCTGCCAGCCATTGCAGAACTTTCCAGTTCGTGCAATTGTTCAACCCAAGCATTAATTTCTTGTTTTGTCTGACTATTGTTAGCTGAATAAGTCATGATTAACTTTCCTTATAAATTTGATATCTAGACAAAAATAATCTGGCTGCTCCACGGGTCAAAACCATCTCCCGCTCGTCATCAGGATTTTCTTGAAAACCCATACTTAAATAGAAACTTTTAGCTCTATCAATTGTCAATACCTTAATCACACCTATGATTTCAGTATTGATGACCTCCTGAACTATTTCTGACATTAACCATGTTCCTGCTCCTTTAACTGTTTCTGGAAAGGTTATCCCTTCCACACAATTCCAAGGTGGGGTTGTAAATGGGTCAATAGACAAATAATCTCTTTCTTCAGTATAAGGATATATCAGACCGTTTAAAAAAGAAACTATTGCACCTGCCTGTAGACGACCGTTTGTGTCTCTGACTCCCCTGAACAAAGATGCGTTCTCCGAATTTATGACTAAATCAGCTAAATACTCAACTTTTGACACGCAATCTCCAAATTTTGTTCTGATAATTCTACTCCTATCTCCATCGAAGTATAAGTTGATATATTGTAATGATTTGTCAACCCAACTAATTAATTCATTTTGTGTTACTGGGTCTGCACCAATTACATAATTGAATCTGTTAATGCCAAAAGTATCACTCATTTATAAACTTTAAATTGTTACTTTAGCATATCAGGTACTGAAGAACCCGAAATTCTTTTAAAAGACAGCTGAATAAAGGATTAAGTTCCACATATTTTCCAACAAACAGGAATTGCTCGACTGGAAACACGCTTAAAGGGAGAAATATGGCAAAAAAGAGGTGTTTCGACATTCCGTGAAGCTTTGACTCCAAAAATTGCGACATTAACAGGCATGTTGTCGCTTCCTGTAACATTGATTTGAGGATTTGGACGGTAAACAATTTGCTGACCCAGTCGTCTCTTGACTGGGCAGATCCTATAATAAGTTGTTAGCCTTGCGCTGATTTCTCCATTTGCTTTCTCAAGCTGAGAGGTCTCATGTCAGTCCATACTTCTTTAACGTAGGCTAAGCATTCTGTCTTAGAACCGCTATAAGCTGCATCTTTCCAACCAAGGGCGTTCTCTCGGTCGGCAGGCCAGATGGAATACTGTTCTTCGTGATTCACGACAACTTTGTAGATCGTTGTGTCTTCTTGGTCATCTCTATTCATGAGTTGTTCCCTGTAAGTTGATTAGTTTTGAGACTTTACGAGTTCATCTGACTCCAGTATCGGCTCAAGATGTCCGTTGCCTTCAAGCGTTTGAAGGTCGATATCTGCAATGCATCGAACTTTCACGTAGTTAAGCGTCAGGTCACCAACCAAATGGACTTTCCCTATTTGGTGATCAAAGTCAGCTTCCCCCAGATTGGAAGCTTCCCGATTAAGTCTGACACCCAGATCTGTGCCTCCCTTAGTATTTGTGAATTTAATATGAACATAACCTCGGTCAATGCTCTCTTTAAAAGCTGCGACCGTTTTCTCGGGTTTTAAGCTTGCCTCAACGGGATGGTTCCCTTGAGATAATCGTTGTACTAGCTCGTTCATGGCAGTCTCTCCTTGTTTCCTAAAACCAAGTCATTAAGACTTGCTGTTGTCTTGACTTACTGATGCACTGACCTCTATGGGCTCAGATGCTCTAACCTCTATAGGCTTGTAAACTGGAATTTCAAATCCCAGTGAGATTGTACAAAATTCTTTCCATTCTGGAGTGACATGATCAAAAATAATATTTTCATCTTTGAAGATGCCATCTGTAACTACATAGTTTTCTTGGAGATAAAAAAAGCAGTCATCGGTTAGCTCCCGCTTAACCTCAACTTCTTTTCCATCTACCTGCTTTTTTTCTTTTCTGACATTTTCAACTTGCTCAGTCCACTGACTGAACTCACGAAATTTCTTCAGTGAGTAAGCTTTGCAGTATTTTCCCATGGTCGCCATAATACCTCAAAGTGAAGTTTTTGTAGAGGTTGTGATTTGCTTACCTTTCGGTTGTACTTTAAATAAGTATAAAATTATTTTTCATATTTCTCAAAAAATTTCTATTCATGTAAATCATTGACTTCAGGATTTATAATTTTATCAGTACAGTTGCAGAACGTTAATGGAGTTGTGCATTGTATGCATAGGTACTCAAATTTTGTCAACTACACTGTCTCTAGAGAGTGCTTGTCATATCATAGTAATAATCCGGTATGCGGGAAACTCAGTGTCTTTAGACCTGAGAGGGAAGCGACACGGGCAACTTTAGCCGCCTTGAAAATTTATTTCCATTACCGCCTTGGGGTTACTTAACTTGGGGTGCTATTGTGAGCCAGCGCTGCAAGAGGGTTTCCCTCTGTACTGGAGTTTAGACTAAGGCATGAAAAACGACCCAGCACGGCTCTCGTTAATAACAGACTTGCCAAAAGTATGAACAAGCTTTGATATTAAACCGCAATAGATGGTTCTTTGCGTGGCTTTGTTGCTTGTTTTTTAACAGTAGGATATCGGTTTTTACGGGTACGAGGCTTTCCCGGTTCCCAGCGGGCGTGACAATCCTTTGAGGTTTGGGTAGAGTGGCTGGTGTATCAATCGCCCTTCGGGTTCGCAGTCGCTACAACGGGGGGAACCCCCGCAACGCGCTGCTCACCGCTAAAACTCCGCCCAACGCTGATCGCAACTCTTCCAGGGGTCAATTTATCAAGGGATTTCTGCCAGGGTAAAGGGTTATCAGCAACTTTCCTCATGGGCTAACCACAACTCCCAAGTCACGCCTAGGCATTAAGTCACTCCACCGTTCACACTGCTTGGGAGTACTCAGTTTTGGAACAGAAAGCGCGTAACTCAGATCTTGCACCATCGTCTTATTGCGAAAATCAAAGCCCAAAAGCCTTATGATTAGACCTCGTTGCAAACTGTTCAATGGATGACTAAATAAGACTGCTGAAAACATATCTACATATAGGTTTCAAGATTATGGGCGATACTGGATTTGAACCAGTGACCCCGTCCGTGTGAAGGACAAAAAAGATACCTAAACAGTTGCTCTATATGGATATCATCCTTGGTTGCCACTCTTAAATGGCATAGAGTGGCATAAAAAATGAAAGCTATAGCAGTCAGGCAAAATGGGGAAAGCTGCATTATTAGATGGTTGTACTTAGATAAAAGGTACTCCCTAACTTGGGGAAAGTGGTCTGATAGAGTAGATAGGGCCAGAATGGAATACTGTGCCAAGATGATATATCAAGACTGCCTAGCAGGGGAATTTGATGCTAGCCTAAAAAAATACAAGTACTGGCTTGATGGCATAATCCCTACCTCTAGTGGTAATGGCAATGGTAACAGCCAACCTCCTCAACCTAAATTACCCGATCTCATCATTTTACTAGAAGAGAGGCTAAAAGAT
>Ga0116227_10013522_pt1 | contig 12790 bp, 9 predicted proteins | sample S1TSphgellanicum_FD_89693 | JGI IMG/M metagenome (GOLD analysis project Ga0116227, IMG submission 89693) | Host-associated microbial communities from peat moss isolated from Minnesota, USA - S1T2_Fb - Sphagnum magellanicum MG | ecosystem: Host-associated > Plants > Peat moss > Unclassified... | reverse complement strand
TGTCGCTCGCCACCCCCGCCTTGCGCGCCGTCAGGATCGAATCCCGCAGCCCCGTCAGCACCACCGGCATCCGCGCCAGCGGAGGAATCGCCGGCAGCGTCCCCCACTCTCCCGGCCGCCCGCGCGTATGCATCAGCACCACGCCGCAGCCGAGCTCCGCGCACACGGCCGCCATCGCCCCGCCTGGCTGCGAGTCGTCCCACGTAAACCCGCTCACATCGTTGACGATCTCCGCCCCTGCCTCCACCGCCGCCCGCGCCGTCGCCGCATGAAACGTGTCGATCGAGATCACCGTCTCCGGCCGCTCTTGCAGGATCGTCTCGATCACCGGCAACACCCGCGCCTGCTCCTCGCTCGCCGCCAACGGCGTCGCCCCCGGCCGCGTCGATTCACCCCCAACATCGAGGATGTGCGCCCCCTCATCGAGCATCGCCACCGCCCGCCTCACCGCCGCATTGCGCGAAAGAAACGCCCCGCCATCCGAAAACGAGTCCGGGGTCACATTCAGGATCCCCATAATCTTCGTCTCGCCGCCAAGCGCAAGCCGCCGCCCGCGAAGCTGCCACTCAAACCGCGTCCTCGGGACCAGGGCCATGCCTCATCCTATTGCCCCGCGCGCCGCGTTTCCAGGGAATCGGCCGCCCCCGGGCCAGCCGCCGCCCGGATCCCGCCCGAACAAGACCCTTTCCTGAAACGGGAAAAGTGAGTAGGCTTCGGATACTCCCACATTTCGTCTGCTGGGTGGCGATGTCTCTCGCGCGATGGCAACAGCGAAGGCAGCCCCGGCGAGTGTCTCTCTTGTATCGCAGAGTTCTCTGGAGAGGGCCTATGTGGATTCGCGATTCCTCGATCCCGCGGTGGGGCCGTGTTGGCGCGCTGCTTGTCGCCGGGTGTGCCGTTATGGCGCGCGGCCAGAGCGCGGTCGACGGCGCGATCGGCGGCCGCGTCCTGGACCAGCGCGGCGACTCCGTGGTTGGCGCGCGCGTGTCGGTCAAGAGCGCGGCCACCGCGGCGACGCAGACGGCATCCTCCGCGGCGGACGGGAGTTTTCTGGTGGCCCGGCTGGTGCCCGGTGCCTACGACGTGGTGATTGCCGCACCGGGGTTCCGGCCGGCGGTGGAGCATGTGACCGTCGAGCTTGGCGCGGTCGCGAACGCCGGCGCGCGGCTTCAGCTCGAGCAGGTGATGACCCTGCTCTCGGTGGAGGCCGCGCCGGTAAGCATCGCGGGGGCCGCGCCCGTGCCGGAGCCGAGCGCGCCCGCGGCTTCGGACCTTCCCGGCGGCTCGGTGACCACGGCCGACGCCGTGGACCTGCTGCCTGTCGATGGGCGGAGGTGGCAGACGTTCGCTCTGCTGCTGCCGGCGGCGAATGCAGCTTCGGCGGAGGACGGCGAGGCGGCGGTCAGCGTTCGCGGTCTGGCAGTCACCCAGAACGCCAGCGAGATCGATGGCGCCTCGGACGACCAGAGCTTCGGCGCGGTGGCCCGCGGAACCGGCGGCGCCGCGGGGCGGGAATCCGAGGACCCGGAGGACTCCGGCGGCGAGACCGGTGCCGGCGGCGATGGCGCCCGCGCGCAGTACGGCAGGCACGCCGGCGCGGCGTACACCTTCGCGCAGGGCGCGGTCCAGGAGTTCCGCATAAAGACAGGCGAGTACACCGCCCTGGACGGACACGCGGCAGGCGGCGTGGTCACGACCGTCTCCAAAAGCGGCACGGCGGCCGTGCATGGCAGCGGGTTTTATCTGGCGCGCGACAGCGCCTGGGGCGCGACCAACCCGTTCTCGCTGGCAACGCACTACGCGGATGGCGTCGTGACCAGCGGCTACGTGAAGCCCGAGGACCTGCGGCAGCAGTTTGGAGCGTCGGCGGGCGGCCCGGTTCGTCTTCCCAGGCTTTCGCCCATCAAGCCCGGGAAGCTGTTTTACTTTGCCACGGCCGATGTCCAGCGGCGGCGCAATCCAGCCGTCTCCTCGCCCGGCTACGCCCAGTTCTACGCCCTCACCGCGACGCAGCAGGCGCTGCTGGCGAACCGCGGCGTCTCGCCCGCCGCCACAAACTCCGCCCTGGACTACCTCGACAGCCTCACCGGCACCGCGCCCCGCCGCGAGGACCAGCAGATCGGCTTCGCCAAGCTCGACTGGGAGGCCACGGCGAAGAACCGCCTCAGCGCGCAGGCAAACCGCGTCCGCTGGGACTCGCCCGGCGGCGTGCGGTCGGAGCCCGTCGTCGAGCGCGGCCTCGCCAGCCTCGGCAACGCCTACGGCAAGGTGGACGCCGGCGTGGCCCGCTGGGTGGGAATCTGGACCACGCACCTGAGCAATGAGCTGCGGCTGGCCTACGGGCGCGACTTCGAATACGAGACCCCGCAGGCCCCGCTGGCCCAGGAGCCGGCGATCGGGCCGAACGGCCTCGCTCCAGAGGTCTCCATTGGACCGAACGGGTTCGCCTTCGGAACCCCGGCGTCGCTCGGCCGCAAGGCCTATCCCGACGAGCGCCGCCTGCAGCTGGCCGAGATGCTGGAGTGGTCGCACCGCCGCCACCTCGTGCAGGCCGGGTTCGACCTCTCGGCCATCCACGACCGCATCGACGCGCTGACCAACCAGGAAGGCACGTTCCTCTACGACAGCGGCGCTGGATCTGGGGAGGGCGCGGGCAAGGCCGGCGGCCTCGTCGACTGGATCACCGACTATACCTTCAGCGCCAACGCCTATCCCAACGGCGCCTGTCCCTCCATCAACGCCGCGGACCATCTCTTCTGCTTCCGGACGTTTACCCAGAGCTTCGGGCGCTCGGCCGTCAGCTTCCGCACCCGGCAGTGGGCGGCCTTTGTGCAGGAGGAGTGGCGCGCCGCGACCACCCTGCATCTCAGCGCGGGCCTCCGCTACGAGTATGAACGCGAGCCCGCCCCTCAGTATCCGAATCCCGCCCTCGACGCCCTCTTCGCTGCTCGCGGCGCAACCACCGTCTTCCCCGAAGACCGCAACAACTTCGGCCCGCGTCTCGGCATCGCCTGGCAGCCGCTCGGCGCGGGCAAGGGGACCCTGCATCTCGGCTACGGCGTCTACTTCGGGCGGCTGCCCGGCGCGACCGTACGCGCGGCTCTCATCGACACCGCGCTGCCCAGCTCCAGCGCAAGCCCTTCCGCGACCCATGTGCGGATCACGCCTTCGACGGAGACGTTGTGCCCGCAGGTCGCGAACCAGGGCTTCGGCTATGGCTGCGACTACATCGCCGCGCCTCCGGCGGCGGTGGGCGCGACGACCGCGGCCACCCTCTTCGACCGCCGCTTCCGCCTCCCGATGGTGCAGCAGGGCAGCTTCGGCATCGAGCGCGGCATCGGCCACGGCATCACCGCCAGCGCCTCCTATGTGATGAACCTCGACCGCCAGCTCCCCGACTCGGTGGACATCAACATCGCGCCGTCGACCGCGACGAAGACCTTCCAGTTGCAGGGCGGCCCAGTCGACGGCAGCGGCCCGGCCGGCGTGACCAATGGGCAGATCTTCGTGGTGCCCTTCTACACCGCGCGGCTGAGCACGCTCTTCGGCCCGGTCACCGACATCGTCTCGAACGCCAACGGCACCTACAACGCGCTGGTGTTGGAGGCGACGCGCCGCAGCCGCAAGGGCCTGCAGTTTGGCGCCAGCTGGACCTGGGCGAAGGCCATCGACTACGGCGAGAGCACCAGCGCGACCCCGAAGACCAACGGGCAGTTCGATCCCTTCGCCAATGGCTACGACAAGGGCCTCTCCACGCTGAACTTCCCGCATAAGATCACGGCGAGCGCCGCCTGGGAGCCCACGCTGCTGACGCCCCGCCGATGGCTGAGAACCGCGGCGAACGGATGGCAGATCGACCCCCTGCTGCAGCTGATGAGCGGCCGCCCCTACAGCTACGAGATCTTCGGCGGCACGCGGCTGACCGGCGGCCACACCAGCATCAACGGCTCGGGCGGCGCGGTCTATCTGCCGACCGTGGGCCGCAACACGCTCCGCCTGCCCGAGACGCTGCACCTCGACCTGCGCGTGAGCAAGGCCGTGAAGCTCACCGAGCGCCTGCGGATGCGCGCCGCCGCCGAGGTCTTCAACCTGCCGAACCACGTCAACTACACCAGCACGACGACAAGGGCCTATCAGCCCGAAGCGGCCGTCAGTGGTATTACGCCGCTGGTCTTTCAGGACGCGGCAACCGTGGCCTCCGAAGGGCTGAACGAGCAGCCGTTCGGGGCGTTCACCGCCGCGAGCACGGCGAACTCCAGAGAGCGCCAGGTGCAGCTGGGACTGAAGCTGGAGTTTTAGGAGCTTGTTGAGATAAAGGCGGGTTTTGAGCGAATTCGGCGACAAAGCGTACCTCAGGGGCTGAAGCCCGCGTTCCTTCTACGGCGGTTACGGCACGGCTGAAGCCGTGCCCTTAAGCAAGACTTAGGTTTTTCCGCAGCCGGTGAAGCCCGCTGAGGTACGCTCTTCGGCCCGGTCGACCCTTTTTCAACAAGCTCCTAAGCCGCTTGCGCGCGCCTGGGACAATGTATTTTGGGTGCATGGTCAAGTTTGCGCATCGAAGTGAGAGAAGCGCCCGGCGGCTGTGTCTGGTTGCGGTCGCGGCCGTAAGCGTATCGGTCTTCAGTGGCGTCTGCGGGGCGGCCCAGAAGATTGCGGCCCAGAAGACTGCGGCCCAGGCGACTGTGGCCCCTGTCCCGGCCTCCGAACTCAAAGGCTTCCACGCGATCAGCGAGGCCAGCCTGCGCGCGCACCTGGACTACATTGCGTCCGACAAGCTGGCCGGGCGGCTCAGCCTCCGGCCCGGCGACGACGCCGCCATCGAGTGGGTCGCCGATCAGTTCGACAAGGCGGGGCTGACGCCCGCCGTGACCAATCCGGATGGCAGCGAGAGCTTTCTTCAGGCCGTTCCGCTCGTCGAGTACAAGCCGGACCGCGCGGCGCTGAAGCTGACCCTGATGCGCGGGGCGGAGGCGACGGTCTTCAAGGTCCCCGACGTCGTCGGCGGATACAAGGACGATGTCGATGTGACCGCGCCGGTTGTCTTTGCCGGGTACGGCATCACCGCGCCGGAGCTGGGCTACGACGACTACCAGGGCATCGATGCGAAGGGCAAGATCGTTCTGATCTTCGACCACGAGCCGCAGGAGGACGATCCGCGTTCGATCTTCAACGGCACGGGAAACACGCGCTATGCGACCTCGCGGGTGAAGCTGATGAACGCGCAGGCCCACGGCGCCGTCGCGGTGCTGCTAGTGGCCGAGCCCAACCGGAAGCACCTGACCAACGCGGAGCGCTCGGCGAAGATCTACGTCGGCGGCGTGACCCGGACGACTCCGCTGCCGCTTCAGGCGCTGAACGATAACGAACTGCATGTCCCGGGGCTGACCGTGCTCGACGCGGTGGCGGCGAAGCTGCTGGCCACGGCGGGGGCGACGCCCTCGGCGCTTCAGGCGGCCATCGACAAGGACCTGAAACCGCAGTCCCGCGCGCTGCCAGAGACGACAGTCGCGATCCACATGAAGAACGAATCGCGCGTGCTCGGGACGTCGTGGAATGTGGCCGGGCTGCTCGAAGGAAGCGATCCCGCGCTTGCGGCCGAGACCATCCTGATCTCCGCGCACCACGATCACGACGGCGAAAGCCCCAGGGCCGGCACCGAGCCCGACCTCTACGGCCGGCAGCCGATGGACATCTGGCACGGCGCGGACGACAACGGCTCCGGCACGGTCGGCGTCGTCGAGCTCGCCCATGCGTTCGCGGTGAACAAGCTGCGGCCGAAGCGGTCGATCCTGTTTGTCGTCTTCGCGAGCGAGGAGCGCGGGCTGCTGGGCTCCTACTGGATGGCCGAACATCCGCTGCGGCCGCTGGCCACCACCCGCGCGATGATCAACTTCGACATGATCGGCCGCAACGAGGCACCCAGCCCGCAGACCGACGGGCTGATCGCGATCCCGGCCGACACCACGAACCGGCTGAACCTGATCGGGGCCCTCTACTCACCCGGCTACGACAAGGTGGTGAAGGAAGAGAACGAGCATGTCGGCCTGGTGCTCGACGACCGCTTCGACCATGAGTCGGCGCTGAACGTCTTCTTTCGCAGCGACCAGTTCCCTTTTGTGCTCAAGGACATCCCCGCCTTCTGGTGGTTCACCGGCTTCCATCCCGACTACCACCACGTCACCGATACGGCGGACAAGATCAACTACGCGAAGATGGCGAAGATCCTTCGTCTGGCGTATCTGACGGCGTGGCACTTCGGCGATGCGCGGGTCGGGCCGAGCTTCATAGCCAACCCCGGAGCTCCGGCCAACGTCGCAAATTGAAGCACCGCACAAAATTGAAGCACCGCACGCCAGCTGCAGTCTCCCGGGGCGCGGCGGTCCGCTTCGCATCCCTCTCCCAACCCTGATTGGTTAAGCGCTATGCTTATGGAACTCCATCTGGCAGCCAGAGAACGCAACAAGAGCGAGAGACCATGCCGACCCAGCCGAACCTCTATGTATCGGGGCGCTTCCTGCAGACGACCTCAGGTGCCAAGCTCATTCTGCGCGGCGTCGACCTGCCGCTCCTGGATGACTGGGCCTTCCCGGGTTCGGACTATCTCGACGCCGTGGCGCAGTCGAACGCCAACGCCGTCCGCATCCAGTGGTATGTGAACTACCCCGACACGACGCGGCCGCCCTACACTCTCGCCGATCTCGACAGCTTTCTTCAGCGCTGCGCGGAGGCCGAGATGGTCCCCATCCTCATGCTCGCCGACCTCACCTGCGCCGGCGATACCAGCCAGCTCAACCCCACGCTGGTCGCCTGGTGGACCACTCCCGATGTCGTTGCGGTGCTCCAAAAGCACTCGCGATATCTGATCGTCAACATCGGCAACGAGGTCGGCTTCTATCACTGGGCCGGCGACTCCTCCGACGTGCTCGCCACGTATGTGTCCGACTATACGAAGGCCATCGCCAGCATCCGCGCGGCCGGACTCAACGTTCCACTGATGATCGACGCCACGGACTGCGGCTCGTCGCTCGATGTCTTTCTGCAAGCCGGGCAGCAGCTCATCGACGCCGACCCGCGCCACAACATCCTCCTCAGCGCCCACGCCTACTGGGCGGGATACGACGGCCTGAGCTGGATCGATCCCTGCGTCAAGGCGTCGCTGCCTATCGTCTTCGGCGAGGTCTCGAACATCGAGGACGGCGACACCGACGGCAGCTACTACTCGCTCGACGCAAGCGGCAACAACCCGTACCCTCCGGCGCCAAACGGCTTCACCTATCAGAGCCTGCTCGCGGCCGGCTTCCATCACGAGATCGGATGGCTCGCCTGGTCCTGGGGGCCGGACAAGAACGCCGACCGTCAACTGAGTACCGACGGCACCTTCGGCTCGCTCACTCCGTGGGGCGAAGACTTCATCACGAATGCAGGCTATGGGCTCGCCAAGCACAGCCTGCGCCACAAACTGCTCTAAGCACTTCGGCTGCTTTAATAAGAGCACGCCCCGATGACGGAAGGGAAAGAGCACCTATGATCGCTGTGATGTCCTGGGTGGTGGCGGTGCCGCTGCTGGGAATGATGACGGGGCTTCGTACCATGACGCCGATGGCGATCCTCTGCTGGTTCGCGTACTTCGGCTCGGATGGCGGACACCTGCCGCTGGGCGGCACATGGGCGTTCTGGGCGGCGAAGCTCGTCACCGCGGTCGTCTTTACCGTGCTGGCCGTAGGGGAGTACGTCGGCGACAAGCTGCCCCAGACGCCGAACCGCACAGCTCCCGGCCCGCTGCTGGCGCGGCTCTTCTTCGGCGGGCTGGTGGGCGGCATCGCGGCGACCGGCATGAAAGGCCCGCTTGCGGAAGGAGTTTTGCTGGGAGTGCTGGGGGCGCTCGCCGGGTCGTTTCTTGGCTATCACATTCGCCGGCGGCTGGTGCAGATCTCGCGCCGCCCGGACTGGAACGTGGCGGTGCTTGAGGACGCGTTCACAGTGCTGATCTCGCTCTACGCGATGGGCATTGTGACGGGGTAGTCGGCTGTTCTACGTATCGAGTCGACGCCTCCGAGGCTTATAGACGTACTCGCAAACGACCCTCTTATATCCGCCTGCTTGGGAGGTCTCGACGGCCTGCACAATCTCTGCGATACGTGGCTTCACTGACGGCCAGTTATTCTTCGTCAGTTCGACGATGGCTATCCGCCTGTCATGCAGATTTTGCTGGTAGGAGAGGTTTTGATCTCCGGTCAAGAAGACGTCGAACCCTGCCTCTTCCGCCTTCGCGAGAAGCTCCCCATTCTCCACCCGGCCCCAGCCCAGGTTTGCCGCTGTCCGCACCTCATGGCCCGCCATGAACTGTCGCAGATTGCGCGGCACGTTCTGGTCGAACAGGATCCTCATGCTGTCGGCTTGAGCAAAGAGCGGGACGCCGCGAAAGAGAGAACCTCACGGATGGCCTTGGGGTCGAGATCGAAGCTGTACGCGATCTCCTCTACCGTCTCGCCAAGCTCCGCGCTCTCCAGCACGGTATCGGCCTGGACGCGCGACCCGCGTACGATCGGCACGCCTGAAACGACGCCCGGCACGACTTCTACCGCGCTGCATCCTTCCCATGTCATAGCCGTCCTCCGTAACGTAATCTTATAGCGTTTGCTGCCTTCCGTACCCTTGACTCAGGCAAAATCCCACATCTCAGAATCTTGATGAGGGGCACCCGGCATCCAACCGAAGACGTAACTGGAGAGAGTGCAGATGGACTACATCAATCTTGGCAAGACGGGCCTGAAGGTCTCGCGCATCACCCTCGGCTGCATGACCTACGGCGCCCCCGTCGCCGTGCCGACGCCGGGCAGCCACGCCTGGGTGCTCAACGAAGCCGAGAGCCAGCCGTTTCTGAAGCAGGCGCTCGACCTGGGAATCAACTTCTTCGATACGGCGAATGTGTACTCCCGGGGCGCCAGCGAAGAGATCGTCGGGCGGTTTCTGAAGGCGAATGTGCGGCGCGAGGCGGTCGTGATCGCGACCAAGGTGCACAGCTTGATGCGCGAGGAACCCAACGGGAGCGGCCTGTCGCGGAAGGCCATCCTGCATGAGCTGGACGCGAGCCTGCGGCGGCTGCAGACCGACTACATCGACCTCTACCAGACGCACCGCTGGGACTACGACACGCCTATCGAGGAGACGCTCGAAGCGCTGCACGACGCCGTCAAAGCCGGAAAAGTCCGCTACATCGGCGCCTCGTCGATGTATGCGTGGCAGTTCACGAAGGCGCTGTATCTCGCCGATCTGAAGGGCTGGACCCGGTTTGTCTCCATGCAGAACCACTACAACCTGCTCTACCGCGAAGAGGAGCGCGAGATGATGGGCGTCTGCGCGGCAGAAGGCATCGGCGTAATTCCCTGGAGCCCGCTGGCGCGCGGCAGGCTGGCGCGGCCGTGGAAGAGCGAGTCCACCAGGCGGCTCGAAACGGACAAGTTCGGCAGCGGGATGTACGGCAGAACGGAGGAGTCCGACAAGGCGGTCGTCGACCGTCTGGAGAAGATCGCCGCGGGGCGTGGCGTTCCCATGGCCCAGGTGGCCCTGGCGTGGCTGCTGAGCAAGCCGGGCGTGACCTCGCCCATCGTCGGCGCGACGAAGCCGCACCATCTGGACGATGCAGTCGCCGCGCTGAGCATCAAGCTCTCCGCGGAGGAGATCCATTCGCTCGAGGAGGCTTACGTGCCGCATCCGACATTGGGATTCAGCTAAGGAGCCATGCGCGTTCCGGGTTCCCCATCGCACCCCGCATGTGGTACAAAGCTCCGTCCGCGAAAGTGCCCTCCGTAGTGCGCGCTCCGGCTCGAAGCTGGGTCTGGACCTCCCTCCAAAGGAGTGCGCGGGCCGCCGGAGCCTCGCCATGAAAATGAATATCCGTTCCCCTCAATCCCGCTCGAAGCCCCGGCCCAGGAGACTTCTACCCTCGGCCGTCCTCGCCGCCTCGCTGGTCTTCCTCGCGAGTTGCTCCAGCAGCAGTTCGTCGTCCTCGACGGCCGCGCCCACCGCCGCCCAGACCGCCAACGCCGGCAACTTCACCACCACCGTCTTCCTCGGCGACTCGCTCACCGCCGGCTACCAGAGCGGCTCCCTTCTCGATACGGCGGAGGTCCACGGCTGGGCCCCGCTCGTCGCCGCGCAGGCGAACTTCGCCATTACCCAGGCGCTGATCGCCTATCCCGGCGCCCCCGGCACGCTGCAGCTCAGCTCGCTCGGCCCGCCGCCGGTCATCACCCAGGCCGCCGGGACCACCACCGGCCGCACCAATCCCGCATCGCAGGTCACCGACCTCGCCGTCCCCGGCGCTCTGCTCAACGACATCGCCAACACCGCGCCGGTCGCCTCGCCCACGACACCCGAGCAGCAGATCACCCAGCTCGTGCTCGGCTTCCCCGGCCTTGGCCTCGGCGAGGCCGACTCGCAGGCCACCTTCGCCGTGAAGGCCAGCCCCACCACCATCTTCCTCTGGGCGGGCAACAACGACGCCCTCGTCGCCGACATGGCCGGCAGCCCAAGCGTCATGACCAGCACCGCCGACTTCACCACGCAGTACACCGCGCTCATCGCGGAACTCACCAGCAAGACCAGCGCCCATCTCGTCATCGGCAACATCCCCGACGTGACGCTGGTGCCCTACCTCACCCCCGCCGCGCTCGTCCTCGCCGAGTACTCTGCCGCCACCGGATACCCCGCGGCAACGCTCAGCGCTCTCTTCGGCATCTCCGCCGGCGACTTCGTCAACCCCGAGGGCCTCGGCGAGATCGCCGCCATCCTCGCCGGCACGCAGACGACGCCCGTCTCCGATGCCGGCGTTCTCACCGCCGCGGAGGTCGTCACCGTGCAGGCGAACGTCGCCGCCTACAACAAGGTGATCGCCGCGCAGGCCAGCGCCGCCGGGGCCACGCTGGTCGACATCAACACCCTCTTCAACAACCTCGCCGCCAACGGCCAGACCATCGGCGGCTACAAGGGCACAACCGGCTTCCTCGGCGGCCTCTTCTCGCTCGACGGCATCCACCCCAGCAACACCGGCTACGCCGTTGTCGCGAACACCTTCATCGACGCCATGAACGCCAGCTTCAAGTCCTCCATCGCCGACGTGAACCTGGCCACGGTCGCCGCCGCCGACCCCCTCTGGCCGCCGAACCTGGCCGCCCATCCGGCCGCCCATCCGGCCGCCCGTTCCGTTACCGGGCTGATGGCCCTGCCCGGTGCAGCGGCGAAGAGCCTGGACGCAATCCTGATGCCGGAGCGCCGCCGGTAGAGATCAATACTCGCCGCCCCCGCCGCCATCGGCCAGGTTCTCGAACCTCGTGTAATCCGACATATACGCCAGATGGCAGCTCCCTGTCGGCCCGTTCCTCTGCTTGGCGATGATGATCTCCGCCTTGCCCTTCAGGTCGTCATTCTCGCGGTCGTAGTACTCCTCGCGATGAATAAACGCCACCACGTCGGCATCCTGCTCGATCGATCCCGACTCCCGCAAATCGCTCAGCAGCGGTTTCTTATCGCCCGTCCGCTGCTCCGATCCGCGCGAGAGCTGCGACAGCGCCACCACCGGCACCTTCATCTCCTTGGCCAGCGCCTTCAGCCCGCGCGATACCGCAGAGACCTCCTGCGTCCGGTTCTCGAACTTCTTCTGGTTCGCGCCCACCGAGCCGGTCATCAGCTGGAGATAGTCGATCACGATCAGGTCGAGGCGCCCCTCTTGCTGCTTCAGCCGCCGCGCCTTCGCCCGCATCTCGGCGAGATTGATCCCCGGAGTATCGTCGATGAACATCTTCGAGTCCATCAGCCGTTCGAGCCCCGCCAGCAGCTTGCCCTTGTCCTCCTTCGGCAGAAACCCCGTCTGGATCTTGCGCGAGTTCACCAGCGCCTCGCTCGCCAGCATCCTGCGCAGCAGGCTCTCCTTCGACATCTCGAGCGAGAACACGGCGACCACCTTGCCGTCGTGCACCGCCGCATTCTGCGCAATATTGATGGCCCACGCCGTCTTTCCCATGGAGGGCCGCGCCGCGATGATGATCAACTCCGAGTCCTGCAGCCCGCTGGTCATGCGGTCGAACTCGATGTAGTGCGTGCGCAGGCCCGTGATCTCACGCCCCTGCTCGTACAGTTTGTCGATCGACCCGAAGCTCGACGCCACAATCTCCGCGATCCCCGAAAACCCGCGCTGGATCGCGCTGTCGGCCACGTCCGCGAGCTTCGCCTCTACGTCGCCCAGAACGCTGATCGCGTCCTCGCTCTGGTCCGACGCCCGCGTCGCCCCATCGTGAAAGATCGCCATCAACTGCCGCAGCAGGCTCTTGTCCTTGACGATCCGGACATAGCTCTCGATGTTGAAGTTCCGCGGAATCCCCTCGCTCAGGTAGGCGAGATACGCCGGGCCGCCGATCGAGTCCAGCTCCTTGCGCCGCGAGAGCTCATTGCCGACCGTAAGCGCGTCGATGCCGTGACCCTTCGACATCAGATCGAGGATGCAGCGGTAGACGCGCTGATGCGAATCGAGCGAGAAGTCTTCCGCTTTCAGCTTCGAGGTTGCGTCTGAGATGGCGACGCCATCGAGCAGCATCGCCCCCAGAACGGCGACTTCGATGTGCAACGAGGCGGGGAGTCCCTCAGAGGGAGCGAGCTGTGCGAAGGAGGCCATAATGTCTCTTCATCGAGTCTATCCGCCCCGTTTCGCCACCTCCCTGTGCAGAGTTCGGCACAAATGTGAATCGCTGGAAATCGCCACAGGCCCATCGCGGCTCAGTGTCATAATCGAAAC
>Ga0116227_10013518_pt1 | contig 12795 bp, 12 predicted proteins | sample S1TSphgellanicum_FD_89693 | JGI IMG/M metagenome (GOLD analysis project Ga0116227, IMG submission 89693) | Host-associated microbial communities from peat moss isolated from Minnesota, USA - S1T2_Fb - Sphagnum magellanicum MG | ecosystem: Host-associated > Plants > Peat moss > Unclassified... | reverse complement strand
AACCGTTTACCCATTCTTGGCCATAGTTCTCAATCATCTTTTTGAGATTTTGCTTATTGAGACGCTCTTGGTCAGGGCCATCATATTGTCCGTAGTCAGTAAAGCTATCAAGTATTGTCATCGGTCACCTCGTAGCTCTATATACCATAACTATAAACTCCTGTCAACTACAATTGATAGTAATAAGCATGAAATGAGCCTATTTCGGAAAAAATAGTTTTTCCTGAAAATTTCGATGTGAACCATAATGCCTCCATTTGTGATGGTAATCAGGCAAGCAATAGGAGTTTTAAAAATTAATAATTATTAACATGAAACGAACCCATATTAACATCGAAAATATCACGGCGCTTACAATAGCAATTATTCAAAGCGACCAACAAGAGCGAGTACAACTGAGTGATCCTCCATTATTTGAATATGAGCCATCCAGTGTTCAATACGTTGGACGGGAATATCCAGACCCAGAGCAATTGCCGCCTATTTACGACCCTCAACGCGATGGAAACTAATAGAAAACGTAAACCCAACCATCCGAGTGGGCAACCCGGATGGTTTTAAAACACAAAAAAATGAAGGCATATAATCTTGATACCCCTTTACTGCGCTTCGGCTTAAAAGGGGCTTATGGCGCATATACCGCGCGAACAGCCATAACTGGGTCTTTGATACTCGGCAATACGGGTAGTGGTAAAACATCTTCAAGCGGGCGAATGATGGCACACAGGTTTTTGAGCGAAGGCTGGGGTGGCTTGGTGTTAACCGCAAAACCTGACGAAGCCCAGCTTTGGAAATCCTATTGTGAAGAAACAGGCCGGTTGGACGATCTAATTATTATAGAACCAGGCGGCCAACATTCATTCAACTTCCTTGAATACGAAAGCCAAACGTCGGAAAACCAAAAGGCAATTACAGCGAACATAGTCGAGGTGCTTCAAACTGTAATTGAAAGTGGCGAAGATAAACAGGCAAACCGGGGGGATGATAGTTTTTGGTCTAATGCACTTGCCATGTTGATGGGGAATACTATTGATTTGATTCTGTTGGCTTTTGGCAAACTTTCCGTCGAAAAAATGTACAGCATTGTTCAGTCGCTGCCAAAACCTGGTAGCCCCGTTGTAGAAAGCGACAATAAGCGTGCTGCAACAGCATTTGAAATAGCTTTTAATATGGCCGCGAAAAACGTAAATGCCCAAATTTATAAATGGAATCAGAATTTGACCGCATCAGAAAGGGAAGCTATCTCCGATCAGGAATCATACGACAAAGCAGTTTCCGATGCCGTATCAGATGTACGTCTGTTGAATTTTTTAACCGAATTTTTTTACGACAGTTTTAAAAACCTGAGTTCTAAAACAAGGGCGATTATCGAATTTATGTTCTCCGGCTTCCTGTATAATTTATTACGCGAACCCATGTACTCCCTGTTTTGCAACAATTCTTCCACCGTTGTACCTGAAGATTGCGGCCAAGGCAAAATAATCGTGGTGAACCTTCCCGTAAAGAAGTTCCAAAAGGCTGGCAAGGATGCACAGTTGCTTATGAAGTATTGCTGGCAACGCGCGATGGAAAAAAGAGAAATAACAGATAGCACCAAGCCAGTATTCCTTTGGATGGATGAAGGCCATTTGTTCCTGCACGAGAAAGATCAGGAGTTTCAAACTACGGCACGTAGTAGCTTAATAGCGACAGTAATGTTGTCACAAAACCTATCTAATTTTTACGCAGCGATGGGCGGTTCTAATAACGAGCACAAAGTTAAAAGTCTGCTTAGTACGTTATCGACAAAGATTTTCCATTGTAACGGGGATGCTGATACAAATACTTATGCAAGTGACCTGATTGGTGAAAGTGATTTTACCGATCCATCCATGTCTTTGTCCGTTGGTGCGGATAGTTTTTCCCAAACGCATAATGTGAGTATTAAGCAGCTAAAATTCATACCGCCCTCCGGCTTTTCCCGCTTACGAAATGGAGGCCCTTTAAATCAATATAAGGTAGATGCAATAATCCATTGCCAGGGCGATCCGCTTTTTAACGGTCGCAATCATAAACGAATAATTTTCGATCAAAAACAAAACAATACACATAAAAATTAAAATCATGAAAAAAGAAGAGTATTACAATCAGGTATTTCGCAGGGAAAATGTTATCAAGTCGTTTATCTTCTCGTTTTTTTTGGGAATTGCGAGTTGGCCACGGCTGCTAATTGAGGTCTTTTTAAGAAAGGAAATGGGAGAAAGGTATTTTTCATTATCCACTGGGATAATAGAGGCAACGGTACTTGGTATGCTTCCTATCCTTGAAAGCAAGATTTTTTTAAATAGAGAAGACTATTCCGTGATAGGAATTATCTTACAAAATTGGGCGCTATATATTTTCTTGGCTGTTTTTGTCTATAAATGTTTTGAACGAAAAAGAGAAATAAAGAGGAATAAGGCCGAATTTGATTTAACCAGGTTTACCTTATCTACTGGTAATATAAACCCTCTTTTTTACCAAATTAAGATACAGGGAAAAGAAGCCACAATTCGCCAAATTTCAATTTACCTGGAGCCTGCCGTTCCTTTCGTTATCGGCCTGATATTACTTGGATTGGGTCAAGGTTTAGGTGGATTATTAATTACAGCAAGCATTTGCTATTCTATCAGCTATGCGGCTGCATTTCACGCCGGCGATAATTATATTTTGGATAAGATAGATCAGATGATCTGTAACGAAAATCTTGCTGAGTCATTTGTTATGGATGAGAGGCCAGAAGATACCAAGGGTTTTTACGCTTACGGCCCTCGCCCTGATAATTTTAATTTAAGGCGCAAAGTGCTTGATTCGATGAATGATGACGAGCCACCAGTAGACGTTTATTAATCTCCTAAGCAGTGCTTAGGGAAGACGTCTGATGGTTTAATTTTTAAATTTTACGGTTTTCCCTGGCACTGCTTATTTACACAGCCAGTAACAATTTCGACAACCCATAACAATTTATAAGATGGAAGATATAAAGATTATCTGTCTAAGGACAGATGCCTATTATGCGTTACTCAATGAGATTTTAACGCACTTAAATATTAATAAAAAGCCTACAGAGGATAAATGGATTTCCGGTACTGAAGCAATGAAAATGCTGCGGATCAAGAGCCGAGCAACTTTGCAAAAATTGCGAGACGAAGGCAAAATCCGCTACTCCCAGCCTGAGAAAAAAATCATCTTATACGACACGGAATCCATCCATGCCTACCTCGATGATTTTATTTATGAGCCTTTTGATCTGCCAAAAAAACCACGCCGTTAACATTAACAACTGCAACCATGAACACAAACAAAGCTGGTATGCCACCCGAATACGAATATTTGAATGCTCCGCTTAATCGCGCTCAGGAACATGTTTTTTTAATAAACGCAGAGATTGAAAAAGTCCAAGATAATCCCTTGAACGAAGCAAAGGTTGTTAACCTCCAAGATGAAAAACAGGCGGTTATAGGCGGTATTAAACAGGATTTTGAAATGCAGACTTGGGAAGAAGGCCCCGCTAAATTTGAAGAAATCGAAAAAGTAATCGACCAAAAATTTAGCGATGAAGCCTATAATAAAACAAAGCCAGGTTTACTGGAGTCAGGCAAGCAATACCACAATTCAAATTATTGGGGCGATAAACTTGAACGAAACCTGGAGCACTACAAGCGGGTTGAAAAAGAGGCTAAACATTTTGATCGCCGAGATTGGGCGTATCCGATTTTCGAAAATAAATATATGCCTGGATTTGATGACAGGGATTTTGATCTTGATAAGGATTAACGAGGTCGAATATCAATAGTGATTAATCAACATTAGCGACTCTCGAAACACGCAGTTGCTGTAATGATTCTGTTATAAACTCCCTGCCATGATTAGAATGATAATGAGCCAAAGCGCAGAGCAAGCCAAAAGCTATTTCACGGATGCGCTCCAAAAATCCGATTATTATATCAATGACCAGGAACTACAAGGCAGGTTTACCGGTCGCCTTGCAGATCGGCTTGGTATTAGCGGCCCTGCAACGAAAGAAGTTTTTGGCAATCTATGTGATAATATAAATCCGGTAACGGGTAATACCCTCACCTTGCGAAATAACGAAGCACGGACGATTGGTTACGACATCAATTTCCACGCGCCAAAATCGCTGAGTATATGCAGCGTTTTAGAAAATGATGATCGATTGCTAAAAACCTTCGAGGCAGCGGTAAGTGAAACGATGCGCGAAATAGAAGCGGATGCGATGGCAAGGGTACGTAAAAACGGATGTGATGAAAATCGCAAAACAGGGGAATTGGTATGGTCGGAGTTTACCCATCAAACCGCAAGGCCGGTTGATGGCTTTGCACCAGATCCGCATTTACATGCCCATTGTTTTGTATTTAACGCCTCATGGGATGAAACAGAAAAACAATATAAGGCGGGGCAATTCAGGGATATAAAAAGGGATATGCCTTATTATCAAGCCAGATACCACAAAAACTTGTCTGACAAGCTTATTGATCTTGGCTACGAGATAAAAGCAAACGAAAAGGCTTTTGAAATCGATGGTGTGCCACAAAGCGCCATTGATTTGTTTAGCAAGCGCACAAACGAAATCGGTCAAATAGCCAAAGAAAAAGGGATAACCGACCCAGATGCAAAAAGTGAACTTGGCGCACGTACCCGTGCCAAAAAACAAAAGGGTATGAGTATGGCCGAACTTAAAGAGAATTGGCGAAATCAACTACAGGGGATTGATTTCACTGATGGCGAAAAAGATCATTCGGTCAGAGGTCCAAATAAAAGTTTGCCATCTATGATGGTAGCAAAAGATTGCATTGACTTCACCATTGAACATTCTTTTGAGCGGGCATCTGTTATGCAAGACCGCCGATTGCTTGCTAATGCATACAAACATAGTGTTGGGCACCGCAATGTATCGCTTGATGATATTAATGCATCGTTTGATGGTGATAAGCGGATATTACAGGTAGAAGAAAAATACCGCACGATGTGTACCACTATCGAAATACTTGCAGAAGAAAAGCACATGGTAGATTTGGCGCGTTGGGGGCAAGGCAAATTTAAACCCCTTTATCAGACTTTGCCTCTAATAAACCCTGAACTCAAAGGCCAGCAAACCAATGCAATTGAATATTTGCTATCGACCCCTAATCAGGTGTCAATTGTGCGCGGGGCTGCCGGAGCTGGTAAAACAACCATGCTTACAGAGGCAACTAAACACATTGAACATGTCGGCAAACAAGTAACGATAGTTGCGCCCTCATCAAATGCCTCGCGAGGCGTATTAGTAGCTGAGGGTTTTGAAAATGCCGATACTGTTGCAAGGCTGTTAATTGATAAAGAGATGCAAGGCAAGTTAAAAGATCAAGTTTTAATTGTGGATGAGGCTGGAATGCTCGGTACGCGAGATATGACTTCCTTGCTAACAATCGCTGGCCAACAGAATGCCAGGCTTATACTTGTGGGAGATACCCGGCAACATACGGGTGTTTTACGGGGCGACTCTCTACGAATTTTAAACACAGTGGGCGGAATCAGTGTTGCGGAGATTGATAAAATTCGTCGTCAAAGGGACATACACTACAAAGCTGCGGTTGAAGATTTGTCTAAAGGCAATGTAAAAGATGGCTTCGATAAGTTAGAGCGTATTGGAGCGATTAAGACCATTGATCCGCTAAAGCCAAATGAAGTATTGATTACCGACTATATGGCGGTTATTAAAAAGGGAAAGTCGGCGCTTATCGTATCGCCTACCAATGACCAGCGCAAAGTAGTCAGTAAAGAAATTCGGGAGTTTCTTAAAGCAGAAAAACTGCTTGATAAAAAAGATACAATCATACCCCGGTATGAAAACCTTAATTATACAGAGGCTCAAAAGACTGATTGGCGGATGTACAGACCGGGGCAAACAATTCAGTTTAATCAAAACGTGCCACAAATTAAACGTGGCTCTATTTGGCAAGTTAGCGAAGCTAATAACGAAACAGTCAATATCAAAAATAGTATTGGTGTTGAAATGGCCCTGCCATTAAATAAGGCTAACAACTTTAATGTATATAAAAACGATGAAATCTCTATCGCAAAACGAGATAAAGTAAAGATCACCCAAAATGGATTTGATGATAAAGGTAGGCGGCTTAACAATGGCGATATACTCGATGTAGTTGCGGTTGACAAATCGGGGTTGATAACTCTCATTAATCAAAAAAGCAAAGCGACGAGCGTCATCAGTACGCAGTACGGGCATATTGATCATGCCTATTGTGCAACGAGCCATGCATCACAGGGAAAAACGGTTGACCAGGTATTTATTTCACAACCATCAGGTACATTTACGGCAACGAATGCAAAGCAATTATATGTTTCCGTATCGCGAGGCCGGGATGCTGTAAGTATCTATACCGATGATCCCGAAGCACTATTAGAACATGCGAGAAAATTAGGTGATAGGCAGTCGGCTATTGAACTTGTAAATAGCCCTGATAAGCAAGAAGCCTTTGTAGCCCAACGAGAAAGAGATAAGCAAGCAATTGATCAAACTGTTGCCTTAAAAAAAGAAAACGTAGCGAAAACCTTCAACTTAATTGAGGAATATGAGCCAGGATTATAAGCTAAAGTTTGAGCAAATGCGGGAAAACAAACCCGGAAAAGAAGTTGATGATAATTACGCTAATGCTGGCTATGTGCGTAATATTGGCTTTCTATTGACTGATGGCAGCAGCAAATTTCTAAATTACGCATATCTTGTTTCGTGTGCTTATCACCCAACTCAAGGACTGATTGTTTTAAACTTTACAAGTGATATTGTGACGATCAAAGGCAGCGGGCTTGAACCATTATATGAAAGCCTGTTTAATCATGTTCCAAGAAAAGTTGAAGTGATAAATACGCGCTACTCGGTTTTGTCAGATCAAGCAATCTGTGTAACGAGTATTACGATTGATCAAAAAAATTAAAGCCGCCTGAAAGTCATTTCAGGCGGCGTATTTGCTAAGTAGCTTGTAGATTTATGAGGTAATCAACAGCCTTGCTTGCTTCGCTGGCAGTTCTGAAAATACACTTTTTATCCTCTTTCAAAACCTGTAGCCAATTATCAATGTAGGCTGCATGGTTGCCCTTTTCAGCGGTATTCAAACCAAACTCTGCACAAAGAAATGCCGCTCCAAACTCTGCAACCAATTCTTCATTGGCATAGTTTTGATCACCAAATTTCTTTCCTTTTGTGCGATCCAGACGATGTGGAGCACCTGACCAGTGAACCAACTCATGGAAAAGTACTGAACAATAACTTTCGGTGACGGTACAACCTACAACTTCTTCGAAATTTTCGATATTCGGAATACCGATTACATCAGCTTTACGGTCGTAATAGGCACCACCATCATGATGACCGATTATAGCTCCCGTATTATTTATAAACAGATCAACTGCATCAATACGTTCAAATGGGACTATTTTTCTCGGGCTGACTGGCTCATAAACTTCGACGGGTTGGTAGCTTTCCAATTGGCATCGATTGAAGACATATGAGGCCTTAAGGAACGGTATTTTTTGCAATTCACCTTCTACGTCTTTTTCAAATGTATCGTAATAAACTACTAAGTTGCCTTTTTCACCTTTGCGAATACGTTCATTCTTACTTTGCCATTGTTTGAAGCTTGCCCACTCATCGGTTTTGTAATTACGATCAAGGGCCGATGCCCATAGCAAGACGACGTTGATACCTCGATATTTATTTCCTGTCGTGTAATTGAACGGAATGTTGAACGAACTTCGCGAATTATCTGCAAACGGTTTTTGCCATGGGATAACCCCTTTTTCTAGCTGGCTAATGATAATGTTTGTTACCAAGTCGTGGACATCTAGTCGTGGAACTGTAAATGTTTCGCCGCGTTCTGAGGGTGATAGTTGTTTTTGCATTTGTTGTGCCTTTCCTGTATTGGAGTTGATGGTTGCAGGAGATGACCAGCCGAAGTTCAAGGGAGCGAACCGGCTGTTATTTTGGATGGGCGGTGAATGCCGCGCAGCGGCAGAGGAAAATAATAGTTGGTGGAGAGAACGGCTTCGGCTAATCTCGCTGCAAAACCATTGACTACATTCCAACACAGGTAAGGCACTGCAAGATACAAGCACCTTCCTGCTGCGGAACGTTATTTAGCCTTTTGGAAGTTTGCTTTTCGCCATGTGGCTACGTCGTTATATCCTTTATAGACATCGTTACTGAGCATATGCTTTAATCCGTTGTCAGTTTTAACAAGCGCAGTCAGTTTTTTTTCTTGCGCAAGCCCGACAAAATTATTGGGAAACCAACTATAGACTTTACGGTATCCGAACCCACGAATATGAGCAAAAGCAGAGTCGATTAATTCGGGCGAGTTCAGGCAAATTATATCGGCATTATCTCTGATGTCTGGGAAGGCGCTAAAAGCCGCTAACATGTCCATAAAATCTGTGAATATGTGGATTGTTGGAGCGATGCCCTCACCGCGTCGGATAAAACTAATCGCTTTGGTGCCAATCAAAATATTGAGGTATGGGCCGAGCAACGCGAAGCCGCCCTCTTCGTTCGGGTATCCCATCACATACATTGCATCTATGCCATCGTTGCTGTGCAGAGAGATTTGCTTTAAAAATTCTTTAGCCAGATCCGCTTTTATGCCTCGCTTTTTGAGATAAAGGTATAATGCTAAATCTTGCAATTCCATCGAGTACGCAACGTGCCAATCGCAGTTTTCTGCAATTTCATCAGCTTCGGAAATCGGACTTAAAGTTAGCTGTTTAGGAAACATGATCCCCAACCAACGCACAGCATCGGCGCGGGTATCGTCCTGCTTAGTTAATTTCAGATGTGCCTGCACGTATTCGACAGCATCTTTACAGTCAGGGAGGTGGTCGGGTGGGTGGGCGAGTTTTTCTCGTACAAGGCTAATCGGGATTTGGATGGCTTCTTCATAAGTCAAATGGCACCTTTAGAATTAAAAATTAGTGGTTACGGTTGTATGTAGTAAAGGCCGTATCATTCGCTTGTTGTTTTATGAGAACGCAATTTCCTCGTTCTCGAAAACAGGAACTCATCGAGAACGGATTGTCGATAACGTATAACTCCGCCAACCCGGATAGGCTGTAAGTCGTAGCGTTGGGTGCAATCCCATACGGCAAGGGTGTTAGGGTTTTTAAGTCCGAGATATTTAGCCGCTGTTTTGCGGTCGTGTAATGGATCGGCCAATCGGTCGAGCATGAAATCTACCTTTATTAAAATTGGGAGAAACGTATGTATGAATATCCATACGGCGAGATCGGGTTATAACCGCATATACTCTCTGTGCGTGTATTTTATGCAATACGTTTATAACAAATAAAAGTGTTGGTCATATTTACACCCTGTTTTCATACCTCTGTATGTATGAAATTAGCCCCGCGCTTTCGCGGGGGCTAATCTGGCGCTTAGACGCCAGGGAAAACAATTGCGGATTCGATCTCACCAAGTTTTTTTTCGCACGCCATGTAAATGTACTGTGCAGTCATTCGGATAAGTCCAGGAGTGCTTGTAACAAACTCGCGGTTTTGGTCGTCGCGGATGATTAATTTGCACCCCTGATACGGGTTGTCTTCAAGTTCGTCGTTGCCTTGCGCAAGTGCAATTTCAAACGTTTCGAGTTGGCGCATTCTTGAAATAAGATTCAGTCGTTGTACGCTTCTACGGTGCAAGTCTCCTACCATTTTGAGGCGCAAATCAAGTGTGAGTTCTTTGAGAGGCTGCTCATTAAGATTTTGTACTTGCTGTTGAAGTGCTAAATCTTGCACTGGCTTTTCGGCAATGGCAGGTTTGTTTTCGCCGGATGCCGGTTTAGGGTTTAATACAATTTCTTTGTTGCCTGCACCGTTTGCATTAGCATTGTTTGCATTTTTGGCCGCGCCATTTTGAGTTTTAGTTTCCATTTTGATGGTTTTTAAATAAATAAATCTGTTTCATCAAAGCGTTTGGCGTGAAGCCTCATCTGCCCTTTGACGGAGGCTATAAAATTTGCGCGTGGGGCTGGTCGGCAAGGCTGCCGCAAAAAATACTACCCGAAGTGAAACGCAGGTGTGGAGATTTTTTAAGCGGCACTTCGCATGGCCTTGACGACCGAAGAGGTATAAATTTGCCTCGTTCAAAGGGTGGATGATGGCTTGCGCAACGGTATGCAAATAGATTTACTTGAATCAACAGAATGGGAATCACATACGAATGGCTCGGGTAAAAGTCATCAAATTTGGCTTCCGCATAACAAAAAAGGCCCTGCAATTGTATTGCAAGGCCGGTGTTAGGATTGTTAGTGCCCCTTAAAAAGACGATCAAGATTTAGCTTATGTTTGCGATAGCTTCATCAGCTTGGACAGCCAGATCGATAACATGATAAAAAAGTGTTGCATCAATTATAGATAACGCATAGTCACGTTCGATAGGCAATTTGAGTTCAGGTAATAGCACGTTATCAATATAAAATTCGGGGTTCCAAAGATTGCGGGTTTGTTCAGGATGCTCTGGCTCCAAGCGATCCATTACTATTTCAAAAACATCTTTTGCTGTTTTCAAAAACTTTTTAAGGTCCTTATCACTCAAAGGAAGCGCTTTGATTTGTATCTGGCGCTTTTTCTTTATGGGTGGTGCTACCTCAATGTCGGCCGCATCAATATCGAATTGTTGCTCTTTAGTTGCTGTTAATCTGTAATCTGTGAAATAGCTTTGATGCCCCTCTACATCCGCGAAAACCTCCGTAAATATTTGTAATTTGAACTCATCATCAAGCGTTAAATTATTATCACGCTCAATTCCACGAAAGTACATTTCCCACTCCTCGGCACTTGTTTTATGCAGGTTATCAAAAAGCAGCTTTGCAAGTTCGGTTTCAGCATCGGAGGCTTTTACTATATCCGTCCATTTGTAAAAGCCAACCAAACGGGCGATTACATGCTGCGCAGTCATGAGCGTAAAATTGTCTTCGTCAGTGATATAATCGTCTAAGATCAGACCGAGAACATCGAAGTACTTTGGTGTGTACTCGTAAAAATCATTGCCGCTTTCGGCGTCAAATTGTGTTGTTTGGGTTTTAAAATCTTTAAAAAGATTTTTTGATTGGAGTTTGAAAAAATTGATAGATTTCATAATACATACCTTTTAATGCCAAGCTTATTATCTGGATGTATGAGCGTTCGTAACCTTGCTTAGATAATAAGCCGTGCGGGTTAGTATTATTTAAGTGATTGGCCGATGAAATCTTTGCACGAACGAGCTGGCTTGCCAAAAGCACACACAATTATAGGTATTGAAATTAAAAATGCAAAATTAATTTGCATTTATCCAAAAATGCGTCAGCGATTGAATTGGAAAGCCCACAGGTACGAGGACTTGTAAAGTAAAGCGCGCCCGGACGCCCAAGATCTTCTGCTTTGATTTGATCATTAAGTGTTGCTTATATTCCCAACGTCATTTAATTGAGAATCGGATATCAGGTAACTTGTATAGCGATGGCTTATTCGTTATTAATAGTTTTAAACTATAATCTTGTCCCAATACTGTCCCCAAATCCAAAGGAGGTTACACTACCAATAATTAAATTCTTGAAAAATGGTGCTGTTGAGCAGGATTGAACTGCCGACCTCTCCCTTACCAAATCCCCTCGGATAGTTTAATGGCCTTCAATAGTCATTAATAAAACCAACAAAATCAGCAGTTTGGTGCTACTTAGCGGTATAATCCGTTTTTCAAGATTGATAGATTTTAACCCTCATCTTGTCACGAGCTTGTCCCCAACTACGGAGCTAAAAATGACCATCTCTTTCACTAAAGAAGCATTAGATAAAGTTCAACCTACAAATAAGCGATTCCTTATAACCGATCCCAAAACTTTTGGTTTGAGGCTTGCTGTTTATGAAAATGGTACAAAAATATATGTTCTCAATCGCGCCATTAACGGAAAACCAAGAAAAATCCGGATAGGCCGATACGATTGCATTACAATTTCTCAAGCGAGAGAAAAAGCAAAAAATCTTAACGCGCAGATTGAACTTGGCAGCGACCCGCACGAAGAAGCGCAAGCGCGAAAACGCGCCTTGACGTTCGAACAGCTTTTTGCCCAATATTACGATTGGCATTTATCAAACGAAAGTAAAGCGCCCGACCACAATAAAGCGATGCTGGAAATACATGTATTCCCCGTATTAGGGGGTAATAAAGCAGCGGAGATAAAACCTATCCAGATTAAGCAGCTTTATGAGAAGATCGGTAGCGCAATAAGTAAGTACTCAAAACCGGGCGAAATAAAGTGCAGTTATGGATCGGCAAATCGAATCTTGAACATTGTAAATGCCGTCTTTAACTTCGGTATAAAGCACGATTTGATTGTTTGTACAAATCCTTGCCATGGGCTTAAAAAGGTCAAAGGTAAGAGCCGGGATCGCTTTTTGAATCTTGATGAACTGAAAGGCTTCTTTGATGCTTTAAAATCGGAGGATAAGCTATTTGATGATTTCTTTAAAACTCTTCTTTACACAGGAGCCAGGAAAGGCAATGTATTATCGATGGAATATTCGGCGTTGAATTTTGATTTTAAATTTTGGCGATTGCCAGACACAAAAACAAAAAATAAAGAAGTAAATATCATCTCTCTTTCCGAGTCCGTTTTGAAAATCCTTCAAAATAGAGCTGCTTTCAACGAGTTTTATAAAGAGCCTTCACTATTTGTTTTCCCGGGGAATGGTAAGTGTGGGCATTTGACAGATCCTAAGAAGTCGTTT
>Ga0116227_10013517_pt1 | contig 12796 bp, 11 predicted proteins | sample S1TSphgellanicum_FD_89693 | JGI IMG/M metagenome (GOLD analysis project Ga0116227, IMG submission 89693) | Host-associated microbial communities from peat moss isolated from Minnesota, USA - S1T2_Fb - Sphagnum magellanicum MG | ecosystem: Host-associated > Plants > Peat moss > Unclassified... | reverse complement strand
CACATAAGAACTAATCTTTTCCTCACACATTCATTCTCCTTCTTTCCCCTTCCCCCAACACAAAATACTTTTCTCTCCTTTAGTAAGCCTCCATGACCTTTCTTTAAACTTGTTCCCTTTGTCCAATGGAAGCTTCAAAATTTTCCCTTCCAATCAATGGCCTCTTCATCCTTCAAGAGCTGATGAGAATTGAAAATTATTTGCCTTCCAATTGATTTTAGGATGAGAATTCTTGGGCCTAATGAGACACAAAAAATATTTCATCCTTCAATCAAATAAGATGACAATCCTCATGACTAATGGGATTAGAGGACTCATCCTTCCCCTTATTTTGAATATCTTGATGAGGTTCTTGAGCTTGATCCTTATCCTTTTCGTCCATTGACCCTCACATCCTACTTCTTCATCCTAATTATTTCAAATAATTAACTACTAGGACAATTTATCGGTAATAACAAGTAAACATCCTTGAGTCCTTACTTGACTAAATCAATTCAATGGTTGAAGTAACATCCCTGCGTACTATTTACTCTTTTGATATCCCCTATTTATTTATTTTTCCATGCACTAATTAACTATGTAGTACATAATAAATTAGAATAAAAAATTTCATCACAAAAACCCCCACATACTTCTAGATCCACCGTCGAAATTAAGGTTCGATGAATCCATTAGATCTACGATGTTCGAGTTTTCATGAGGTTTCGTCATCACTCCCACACCTTACACCTACCCTAATTTGTTAAATAAAAAAGCCTTGACCCCTTCTAAACGTAAGTACCACATTATTTTTGCTACCCTTTTTGTTTTTGTTCATGCATGTGAGAATTTAATCATGACGAATGATGTCACTACGCCCTCGAATCTTCCAGTTTCACTAGTAGAAAAGGAAGAGCTTGAAGAAGCACCGCTTGATGTGAATGTCTCTCAACGGTTACGCGAAGAAAAACCGTCCAGAAGAGTGGTGTGCACTTGAGTCGATTTTTCGGCATGGGATCGTCGATTGTCTCCTAACCCACATGCCTTAACAATCTATTTAGAATTTTTTCTTGCTTGTGGAGCTGCACCAAAAGGGTTTTAAGAGTGTCAATGTGAAGACGATAATGTTCGTCTTCAATGTCAAACTTGGGTTCTCGGTGACAACCATTATCGTTGGTTGCGAGGCCCAATCAACCCCCTTTCCATTGAGCATCAAGCCGAATACCTCGCTCGCACCATTCGTCGCATTCTGGAGTTTTTTCCAATTGTGATCTATCCTTTTAAAGTTGTTTACTAAATTGTAATTCACCTAAGGCCACTTAGGTGGAAATGTTAATACCTAAGTTTGATTTTGATTCTATTTAAGAGTCTGATAGAAGTGAAGACTAAATAAAGATGTATTAGGACTACATCTTAGAAATCTTTCAAGTACATCATTCGTGTTTGAAGATTATTTTACAGACTATCTTAATATTGCCATGGCGAAATGTTATTGTTAATTATGGGCTTATATTTCCAATATATCAATAAATCACATTTAATTCTACATCCCCTTTCCCTTCTCTACAACATAAAAAGATAATGCATTTAAAATGGTTTATTAGGTCCTAAAATTAACTAAACCTTGCATCAATTTAAATAAAATAGTCTTTTACGTTGAAATATCCAAAGGTTAATTCAACTCTTAATAACTATTACTTGGAGGTTTATCAATATTCAAATCATTAATATTAAGGAAAACTATGGAACTAAAGCTTAACAATTTGTGGTATTATAATCCATGACTCACAAGGATCAAATCCAATTATTGTTACAAAGGCAAATCTAGTGATTTTGATAATCATAAGGCCCACATTAGGCTCCCTAGCAAATGCAACATCATCTAAAGATAGAACTCCCATTTGGTTCTTAGAATTCATGATCAATTACCAAAATGATCCATTTATGTTGCATTTCTTTGGTCAAAGAAATCTTGTTGTTCACCCTCAACAATAGGAACAAGATCTTGAAATGCAATTTGTAAAAGTGAAAAGGTTTGTTCATTTGAGTTGTCTAACTGCCATTGGAGTCAATGATTATTGTATTCACACAATCTCCAACTCAATATACGTGATGTTAGCCTTGATGTTTCTACTTTAAAAAGTTTGTCCCCAATTTGAAATAACATTTCAATTAATAAGTAAAATGGTTAGGAGAAGTTGCACATTGAGGTATCAAAATATCATTAATTTTAACAATTGTAGAACCATCCTTTCTATGCAAGGTAGGTGGTGAAATGGAACTATTGTTAAAATTGCACACATGTTTGCCACTCATGTTGTGAACATGCACACTGGACATAAACATGTTGTGTGTGATTTTGATAGCAATATCTTCGATTTGTGCATCTGCCAGATTAAATCCTATCATAGTCACAACACCAAATCCAACTGACCTTAGAATGACTAATGCTACCTAGGGTTCTTCTACTCTAGAAGGATTATTGAAACTTTAAATTAATTGTTGGTCATGAATGGATTGAAGGTCAATAACCAATTGCACTTCACTGGAGTTGGACATAACTATTAACACTATAACTCTATAATAAACATTTTACAAAAAAAAAATTGTTTCAAGAAAAACTGGCTCTAATAGCACAAAAAAAGTTGTAAAAACCTTCTAATTATCCTTGATCACAACATAATCCCAGTAGAAAATGAACATCAATCAAGGAAAAAATCTAAGAAATCAGAACCTACAACTACTTTGTATATGTTAGAATTTAGGTGAATAAAAAAACTTTGGATTCTCTTTCATTGAGCATCCATAGATTCTTAATGGCATCAATCATCCCATACCCAAGTACATCCTAGAAGCTTTGACAAGAAAGGATATTCAGCCCAAATTGAAATATCAAACTTCAACACCTAGATTTCATGTAAGAATGAGTTGCAGACCCATATTCAGAACGCCCAAGCTTGGGTACTCACTTCATCCCACAATAGTGCCTCTTTTCGCATTCAAGCCTTAACTTTGACACAATGCCATTAGGAATCGTTCATGAACCCCCTTTAGTTGCATCATTTTCACCACTAGCCCATTTCTAACAAACTAACACAAACTTTACATGTCCAATGCAGAAGAAAATTGGAGAGTAAAGTCATGCATGAAGAGCATTCTTCTCTCTATGCATGTCAAAACCAAAAACAAATCTATATTCCTACCCAAACATGACTAGCATTGGAATACTTAGCTTTTCATTTATCTACTCCAAAAACCAGCAAAAAGCCCCCTTGTTGCAAAACTGTCATCCTTCAAATAATTGCAATTCCTCATCCTTCCATAATCCAATGCACCAATTGGAGCCATATACCCACAATTCTACATGAAAATAAAACTTTTTAGTAAAATTTCCAATCTACACTTGATTTGCAGAAATTTCAAGGCCGACAACATGGTAGCAATTTAATAATATAAAAAATCCTTTTGTCCAATAATAATAACAACTGAATGAAGAGTGAACTTTCCTCCATTCAACATCCCTTAAAATCAAGGGAGCATTTGTTAATAATTTTAAAAAAAATAAAACTAATGAAAGTTAGTCAGTTGTGCTTTCCATGGCTCTGAGTAGGCCAATGTCATGAAGAACAAAAAACAACAAAGATAAGCTTGCAAATTCATCTTTTAAAACAAGAGAAATAAAATGCCTCCATTTTAAAACAAGAGAAACAAAACACCTACATTCTCCCATCTCCATGAATGCAACCTACATACATAAAACACACGAAACAAACAAGAGACTATTTTGAGCACTATATGGTTAGCGTGCTCATAACAGTCACTGTTTTCCATCAATTGCCGTTTTAGGGCAATAACTGTGGCAACCTTTTTGCTTTAGGGCTCCTTTTAGGTCACAAGGGCATTACACGCTAGAGGTTGGCCCTTGGTTGTTTTTTTCTGAATTTTGTGATGTAGCTGAAGTGGGGATCATCTATAAGAGGATTTAGCCAAACCTAGCCATAAATAAAACATAAAAGGTGAAAAAAATTTAAACATCCTTTTATATTTTTGGCTACCTAGTGGAAACAAGGGTTTTTTTCCCCCCCCAAATTCCTTAAGTAGGTCCATTGGCAAGGATCCTCAGCATCCACTAGCATAGGTATGGTGATTGCCAGCTTAGGTGGGCTATAGCATTTTTACAAAAGAGCTACTACATGTGGGTGACTCATGAAGTGCCTAGGTCTAGACATGGCTAATTCAATTTTTTAAATTTGGAAAATGATGAAAAAGAATCGCTAAAAATCACGAATTTTTATGTTGGCTTTTTTTCATTTCCTGAAAAAATACCCAAATTGTGAAATTTCACCACAAATAAAACAGAGTGGATCTTCATGTAAAAACTGACAATTTTAAATTTTAAAAATATCTTTTGAAATTTGGCATTTGGCAAGTACCCCCCCCCCCCCCCCCACAAAAAGAAAAAACTTTTTTTTTGCCAGTTTTTTCTAAAAAAATGCCAACTGGTGACAATTCACCAGCCATAAAGCACCATCAAGTTCCTGTGTGATAATCCACATCCATCCACATACCTACCTAGTAGCCCCCCAAGTGTCCTACCTACATAGCTAAGCATATACATTCCCTACCTATGTACCTATGATACCCATTTGTATAGGTAGTGCAATGTAATACAGTTATCCATAAAGTCACCGTCTGTTTCACCCCCTATCTCCTCTGCTTTCGGCTCCTATCCCCTCTCTCAGTGGTATCCAGAAAGTAAGGAAATTTTATTAAAACTGAGTATGAAATGCTGAAATCAGCATTTAATGCACAAGGTTGAAGAGTAATTATAGTAGTTGTACAGGTGGATGCAGTGAAAATATATGTAGCAGCAGTGGAGGCGCTCAGGAAAAATAAAAGACAGGATGAAACTCTGTTTACCACCAAAATTGGTGGCAAAATTAGTTTGGGTCCCAGTTATTTCTCTATGTAAAATTTTCATCCCCAATTCCGCGTTTGATGGCCTATTATGCCAAAACTGGCCGTTCTCACCCCCTAATCGCCTGACTTTACAGATAACTCTAATAAGTAAGAGAATTTCAGGATAGGTTACCAAGGTGGAACCATGGAACTCAGTTGTTGATTAGAGTTGTCAGATTTCACAACTGTGTTGTGGATAATGGGTTTGCAATGGATTGTGCACTGGTGGGTTGTGGGTCACATTGTTGAACTTGGTTGCTCGATGTCAAGTCAAAAGTATCAAACCAGGCCAATCAGATGTAAAGGTTTCAAAGCTGCAAAAGTTCTCACCAGTGATGAAAGGCCATAATCCACTTTGAAGTTTCTGGAAGCAAAAGTGCGCTCTTGTCCAGTTATCTCCATTCCCATGTGAAGTCAAAGTTTCAATCCAAATCCATGATGATCAAACCTAAAGCTCAAAGCTGAGATTTCACTACAATCAGATCTAAAGCTCAAGTCATGGTTTCAATCAATCCATGATGATCAAACCTAAAGCTCAAAGCTGAGATTTCACTACAATCAGATCTAAAGCTCAAGTCAAGGTTCCAATCAATCCATGATGATCAAACCTAAAGCTCAAAGCTGCAACTCCACAATAATCAGATCTAAGGCTCATCAAAGCTGCAAAAGAGCTTGCACTCATCATTTATAACAGAGGGTAGAGATACCAATTCTTCTATGATGCCCTCAGATCTCTCCCTTTGTAACCATGCAATGAAAAAAACTATGCAAGTCTAAAGTTCTACTAGGCCAGTCAACCACACCTGTCTATCAATCCAAGGCCCTCTCTTTTTCCCCTAGAATAGCCAAATGATACATAAATTCTGCTATTAAACAACCTTTCCAAAAGGAAGAACAGACTTTGCAATTGCCTTTTCAACATGACCTTCACAGTCAAATGCAGCTATATAACCTTTCCCTATGAAATAACAACACCACTGAGGAGTCCGCACCATAGCAAAAATACTTTCAGAGCCATTGCTCTGAAAATACCATACAAGGAGTAGAAAACAATGTCACTCATCAATGCATCAGAATTTCAAGACTAGAAACACCCATTTGGAAAGATGGTGTACCCTAATAGAGGTAGCTTACAATGTCCAAACTACTGCTCTTATCAACTCTAAACAGGACTTTGAAGGTTGCTGTGAAAACTGGCTCATGTCTGTTATCTCCACAATATATAGAATCCCCCCCCCCCCCACACACACACATGATACTATAATCTCAGCAACCTTCGACCTTTTCTTGCAAACTTGAATCATGAACCATGAACCCCTTTCAATTCAGTTCCTTGATGCATAACCCATCTGCATGGCAATCCTTTATAACTTGAAATCCAGGTACTTGCCAACATATGATGCATGTTACACCTGTGGATTTGCTGTTGAAATAAATTACTGTCATTCTTTTCCTCTCCAAACATGTGCATAACACCAAACACTCTGAACTGCTTGAGGGGAGATTACATGACAGAGGATCATTAGGACAGGATGCTGTCATTTGTAACTTTGCTAAGCAACAACTTCTCCCTGCCAGCAAGTCATATATAACTTGACCATGCCAGCAAAAACATCAATAGAATCTGACCTGCAATAATTTCTGTTACAGCCTCGTACTTTGACGAAGTCCCAAAAATGTGTTTGGATTCAGCTACACTCATGAGTTTAAAAAATCACCTTCTTTAGTTGTCAGAAAATATCCACCAACGTTAAGAAGCTTTCCTGGGATGGGGATAGCTGGATACAATATGCTAATATGATGATCGGGCTTGATGCCTCCTCCTCCACAGCCCCACTGCTACAGCAAAATTGCAAGCTCAAAACAATCGATCCCACCAAATCTATACCTGCACTGTCCACTCATAGAGCACCCAAGATCCACAAAACTTTAACAGTGTGTTCTGGAGAACAGAATACACTCTAGCAACAGTAGCACATCAAAATAGAGAACACCTGATCACTATGCATTCCGAGTTCTTGTTTGCAGAAAATGCTGCTGTACTTCTGAATTGACAGGACACCTACCTGCAGCCTGACATTGAAGTTTGGAATGCAGGTGATTACAGCTGATTTACACACCTATACTCAGATGTATCAATCACTGTCAAGAGCGACTTGAGTCCTGGATCCAGTTGCCAACTACACCCCAGTTACTATCCAATGAAAAGCAATGTGCTGCCTCTAGCACATGCTTGTCCACCTCCATGATGAGATCTGTACATTCCACCTTCACCAAGTTCACACAAATCACCTCAATCAATAACTGACACAGGGAGGGTCTGATTCATTAGGACATTTGTATGGAGTATTGAGTTTGCAGAAACAGAGTGCAAGTAAAGCATGGTGAAGAAATATGCAGAGGGAAGTTCCACAATAACAATTTGACAGTAACATAAGAAGGTATTGTCATAACCATATGAATGTTGCTCACAAAAGCTTTAGGCAAGGCATGGATGGTGAAGAAGGGATGACTCACAAATGGCCACAGTGCTTGTGAACACAAATCTCTGCCATGCACTTTTCACATCTCCTGTTAGTCCTTAAGATTTAGGACCACTGCTTAAACAATTTCCAAACAGCCTAGTCTTCAACTTGTGAAAAAAACTTGGCTTCCAAGTGCTAGTCATTGTCATCTGATGGGATTTACTATGGTGTCTTGAGACCTCAGGTGAAGAACTCCAGCTCTGAAAATTACGGATGCCACTGGAATCCTTTTGACTGTTTACAGCACTTACACCTTTCACACTGTGTGAAGCCTGGCTTGAGGTAATTGATACACCATCCTGTGAGGGAAATGTGAAGAAGCTTGAGTCATCAAAAGATCGCAGCTCAGTATTGGACTTCATCTCCTGAGAATCCACTCTGTCAATCACCTTAGATACAGTACTGTGAAGCTCTTGGTCATTTTTGGGTATACCATCTGCCTGCAGTATTGGTTTCAACGTGAATGGTAATGCATCCTCCAGTTGCATTCCCTGATGATCATGGTGGAAACTATTCGGAAGCTCATTTTGTGATTTCCCATTCTGTAGCACTGTTGGAAATCCATTTTTGCCTACCTGATTCAAAACTTCCCCATCCTCGGCTTTGGCATCAACTTCAAACTTTATCTTCTCCTTGAACAACTTTTTTGACATCTTCCCACTTTTTGAATCTGACTGTTTCAGACTCTGCAGTTTTGGAACATCACTATCTTGAAACTTGGGAGGTGTCACAAGAGAAAGGCGTGACATAACATAAGCCAAAAGATCTTCACGATTACCAAAAGTAAAATCCAAATGGGCATACTCAAACTCAGCATATGAAGCCTGGCAACCAGCTGCTCGGAGCGTCTGGAAGTGTTTGCTAACCATCGAACCAGGAATCAACCGGTCTTTCAAGCCTGCTACCAAGTCGACAGGAATATTGATAACTCCATAATTGGCCCCAATATCGAGAGGCTCAGGTGTTCCATAAGCATCGATATTGGCTTGCACACTCCCAAAATCAAACATGCTGAAACGGTTCACACGCATCATCTGTGCTAAGTGTTGGGCCACTTGGAAGGAGACACCTGGCATGTCATCCATGTTGTAATGTGACATGCCGATCGCACCAACCCAGTTAGAACTGTCACCACCCACAACCCAGCTTAACAAGGTTTGAACCAGGCCCCCAATTGCTGGGTAGTTCTGGAAGTCTCGAGCAAGCTTGTTGAAGACCCCTCGAAAAAATCTTGTGGGTATGTAAAGCCCAGGAACAAGAGGGCCTATAACTGGAGCTAGCAAAGGGATTCCATATTGCAGGATTGCACAAAATGCAGGTGCATCTTGGTGGAACCCAGCAGGCGAGAGAAGTATGAGTCGAGAGAGATAGTGAGGCTTTTTCTCCAACTGCCGGGTTACCACATACATAAGAATCGATGCACCCCCCAAGCTGTGAGCAACTCCACATAATGAATAAGGAAGCCAGTCCCCAACACAGTTCACAGGATTCAGAGCACTCTGTTCATCTGGAAGATCTGTCAATTCATACATCTTGATTTCATGAATCCTTGTTAGCATTGCTGGAATGTCTTGAGTGCCATGTTCGTTGACTGAGTACTGCCAATACCTGTCAGAAGGGTAAGACAGGGTTTGTCACATGAGCACAGCACAAAAATTACTCAGAAGCAGAACAGAGAGCCATAATGAAGCTCCTAACCCTAATCAGAACAACAGCCCCAACAACAACAACAAGGGCTTTACACCAAGAGGAAGATACAACAACTGTTCAGCAAATGAGTTGAACAGCACACCTTTGAGCTGAGATGTGTTTATCTACATGTTCCCGAGATGCTAAACCACGAAAATTACCCAGAAACACATCATAGCCTGCAAGGTGCAGAAAGCATCTGCTGTAAGAAGCATCCAAGTACATATGGAACTGTATAGCAGAATCCTACTGCTCCAAAGCCCACAGCAGTTTATTGATAGCCACATCAATTGCTCTGTATACCATATGTCTTGATATGTTGTGCAGGGGAAGTTCTCTCCTAATACAAGAAATCTTTGCATACATACCTTGATCATAAGCAGCAAAAGCTTGAGAGCCCACAACTCCACTAGAGACCCACCTGTCAACCCAGATGAACCAGGTAAAAATTTGACAAACAAAAAAGTAAACCCATGCAAGCAGGAGGAGATCCTCAGCAGGTATGCCTTATGGAGACTAGAATACAAATACAATAATAATCTGGAATCAAAGAAGGATTGCCTTGTTGAAATCTCCAATGCTTGTCAACTTACCCTAGAGAAGAGTCCAGTAAACCATGTTGCAAATACAACACCTTTTGAGAATTCCGCCTGCAAACACACCATTTGAATATATGTTGTGATACCAAAAAAATTGTTTTGAGGGGTTCATTGCAGGAAGAAAATGCAATCAAGCTCATGCAATCAAAGGTCCCCTGAACAGAAACTCAATCCAGAGTATAAAGGCTTATGTAGATTTAGTGAAAGTGGGCATGCCTGGGAATTCTCTCAAGTAACAGAACATGACCATCTGCTGTGGTCACCTGCAGTGCCTCATAGGGATACCTGGCACATTCCAGAAACTTTGTTCAAACCTATAACATTCAGCCATCCTTGCATTATTAGTTCACAAAAGATCATAGATCATGAACCAGAGTCAATCCTCTTGAAACTTGATATAGTTCTTAAAAGCTGTCATGAGTTGACAAAATACTAACCCCAGGCTAGTGATGACATCCTCACATGTGCGTGCATCAGTATTCAAATTCTGTTCACTTTTGACATGTTTTTGGGGAGTTGGGTCTGCAGCACCCAATGTGGCTGTATTTACAGTCTCCAGCTGAGAATGTTCATACAGATTGCTGTAAAAACACCATTTGAAAAGTAACTTCACCGTTTCACATGGTGACAACCCGGAGTATATCAAATTTCGCACACCATCAAACACTCGTTCAATAAAGAGCTCCACAGAGAGTTGCAGATCCTGCTTGTTATGCACAAAACATAGGTTACTAACATGAAAACAACAGAGTCCATAAACCCCAAAACCCCACAAACCCAATCAGAAAATTTTCTCACTAGGATGGTAGGCACACACTTGGGCATTGAAGAAAGGTTTTTAGAGCATAATAACCTCTACGATACCACGTCTCAGGTCTCCAGTTTGTTTTGGCATCATCATAAAGTCTTTCACTCCACTGAAGTGACGAGTAGCAATGCTGTACATGTGACTGAGGCTTCCAGAACCGGAGTCACGATGATGAGATCCTCTCAAGCCACTTGATCCTCTAAATGAACCTTCAGGTGTCATCCCTTGGGAGTGCCCTCTTATACCCCTGCTGCCAACATGAAGATAACACATATAAGGACATGCTACCAATTACCGTGACATGTAAAGTGTATACTGTGGCAATCAGAAGCCCAAAATTGGCAGGTGCTACAGATTCTGACAGTGACTCAATTCACTTAAAAAGCTTGACAGAAGCTCAGAGACACGGGGGGAGAAAACTGGGAAAAAAAAATACCAAGCATGAAATGGCCATGTCAATTTCTGACCCATTCGTTTCCAAAAGGAGGAGCTGTGTCGCCACTTCTGGTGCCGAATAAGTAGTCCACTGCTGCTGCCACTGCTTGCTCTTGAAACATGTGAGCTTGGAGAACTGAGAGGAGAAGGCAGCAGCAGACTGTTGTTGTTGTGGTTGTCGTTTTTGTTGTTGTTACCTTCCAAACCTGATTCATCTTCTGATTCGGATTCTGACTCACTGTAAGTGTCGTACTCATGTATGAAACAGTTGAAGGATGATACACCACTGCATGGAAAAAAAATGACCAGAAACTACTTTCAGAAAGAAACAGGGAAGTCCTGGCAGCCCCATTCTTGAGCTGCTGCTCCCAGTCTAGGAAGATGGGAATTTTTGCAAATGAGTGCTATTCAGTCTGTCACTGCATAATGAATTAGGGCAACAACAACACTTCCAGAAGGAATAGGTCAGTCCCAGGAGCCAGGAGTTCTTGAGCTGCTGCCAAGCCCTAAGAAAGATATTGGCAATTGGGTGCTATTCTAATTAGGGTAACAACGACACTTACTATTCCATCCACTGAGGCAAACGGGGAGCACGGAATGTGGGATGGAGTTCCCATCCTTCATGGATGCCCTCCAGGCTTGCCTTCGCAGGCAACACAGCAAGAAGGAATGCTGAGAAGCCATTGATGAACCTCACAGTGTTGCTGAATGCTTCATGACTGACTGTCTTCAATGATCTGAATCACCCATCCACCCACCCCACCAATAAACCAGCAACGAAAAAAAAAGCAGCTGAGAAACACACTGGTCTTCTACAATTAACTGCTTGGGTAATAATAATTGGCAAGGAACCCTTCATTCATCAGTTCTCCAGCTCAATGTCCGATTGTAATGCTCTGCTTTGCAAATTCTCTACAACCCGCTGGGGAACTGATGATCTTACTATGCCTTCTTTAGCAACAAAAAGAAAAGAAATACGGCATTTCTTTGACGGAGACTTAGAGTCCCATCGAAGCAAAGAAGCTTACTCCTTGGCTACTCCCAACACACCATCCACAAGCCTCTGCATCCTTCCCCCGCGTTCGACCATCTCTCAACGCGCAGCTAAGGAACTCAGAGCTCGCTCCCGATGCTGGACTTGCTCTGGGCGAGCGAGCGAGCCAAAGGAACTCCGAGCTGGCTCCCAATGCTAGACTTGCTCTGGGCGAGCGAGCGAGCGAAAGGAACTCCGAGCTCGCTCCCAATGCTGGACTTGCTCTGGGCGAGCGATCGAGAAGAGAGGTAGAGAGGCAGCAACGACGATTCTGCCGCAGACGCACCCGTGCGCCCTTTGAAATGTCTTGGCAACGACGACGTATTACGGACGGAATCTGCTATATATCTGACTCTTAGCTCAGAAAGTTGTAATTTATGGGTTTATGGAGCCTCCATATTATATGTAATGTGCCTGCCGGTCTCCATTTTCTGGCTCGTAATTGGGATTAGCGAGCATTCTGAGAATGGACGAGCTGACATAATAACGAGGGAGGAGAACGGAATACATTGTGCGCACAAGGCGGCGCCGAGTTTCTTTCTTCTCGCTAGCCAAAAAAAAACCACTTTTTAATTAAATGTTTTTTAATCCGGCCAATCAGGTGCTGCCGAAGGCCCCCTACTTTTGGCAGTCGTGTGTCGCAGGCCCGCCAAGTTTGTCCACTGTCGCCTTTTTTGTGGCCCAAATTTGACCGCGCCCATATGGTTCTTGTGGCTTAGCTTTAGCAGTCATCGCGGGCGCGTCCCCCTCTTCTTTCTTTTATTATTTT
>Ga0116227_10013516_pt1 | contig 12796 bp, 13 predicted proteins | sample S1TSphgellanicum_FD_89693 | JGI IMG/M metagenome (GOLD analysis project Ga0116227, IMG submission 89693) | Host-associated microbial communities from peat moss isolated from Minnesota, USA - S1T2_Fb - Sphagnum magellanicum MG | ecosystem: Host-associated > Plants > Peat moss > Unclassified... | reverse complement strand
TCTTCAAGCCCCTTAAATTCTTTTCGTATACTGGCCCGTGTCACATTATCCAAAGCACCAAAAGGTTCATCCATCAGCAAAACTGCGGGATCTGCAACCAAAGCCCTCGCTAAACCTACGCGCTGTTGCTGCCCGCCACTAAGTTCATGAGGAAACATATTGATATATTCATCTGGAAGATGAAGTTTTGCCATGAGTTCTTTTGTTCTATCTAAGGTTTTCTTTTGATCCCATTTAAGCAGTTGTGGAACAATGGCTATGTTTTCTCCAATAGTATAATGAGGAAACAAGCCATTATTTTGCATCACGTAACCTATTCCTCTTCTTAATAGTTCAGGATTTTCTTGAGCAATGTTTTTCCCGTTAATGATCACTTCTCCAGCATCTGGTGTTATCAGACGATTGATCATTTTTAGCGTGGTGGTTTTACCACAGCCACTGGTACCTAAAAGGATAAGGTTCTCTCCTTCTTTCACTTCAAATGAAACTGCTTTAACAGCCGGTATATTATGGAAGGATTTACTAACCTTTTCCAGCTTTATCATATTATTTATGGATCTTCATGAACAGGTTATTCAACGATTCCGTATAAGTTGGATGTGCAAATACGCCATACCTGATTTGTTCTGAAGTAATACCTCCCTGCATTGCCATCTGCAATACCGACATAATTTCACCACCTTCAGAAGCAAGAATTGCTGCGCCCAAAATCTTATTGGTCTTTGTATCTACAATTGCTTTCATCAATCCAGCTGTTTCATCGGTTTCAATACCCCTGGCTACATTCTCCATTGGCAAAACAGCTACTTGATAATCTAATTTTTTTTCTTTCGCTTCCCGTTCTGAAAGTCCGATTCTGGCCAGTTGTGGATCAGTAAACATACAGTAAGGAACAGGTCGGTTGGCAGTAGATAAATTTGTATTTTCAATCAGGTTTCGGTAAACAATGGTATAATCGTTATAAGCAATATGCGTAAAGGCTGGTCCACCTTTAACATCCCCTAAAGCGTATATGCCCTTCACATTAGTTTCCAGTTGATCATTCACCAGGATATGACCATGCTCGTCCGTTTCAACACCACAATTTTCTAAGTTTAAGTTCTTCGTTTGTGGTGCCCTGCCTACTGCAACCAGTAAATGAGTCGAGGTAATTTTTTTATCTTTTTTTCCGGATGTAATTGTCGTTTCAATCTGGTCACCCTTCCATCCGATGTGGTTAATCTTAACATCTGTAAAAATATCAATCTTTTCAGCAGTCAGGATATCAGTTACTGCCTTCGATATATCATCATCTTCTTTTGATAAGATAACAGATGATTGCTCTAAAATCGTAACCTGACTACCGAAACGACTAAACATCTGCCCAAATTCCAATCCAATATAATTGCCACCAATAATTACCAGATGCTCTGGAATCTCTTCCAATTCAAGGATGGAGGTAGAAGTAAGATAGTCAATTTCTTCAATTCCATCAATTTCAGGAATGATGGTTTTCGCACCAGTATTAATGAAGATCAAATCAGCAGTCAGTGTTTCTGTTGTCCCATCTTTGCTTTTAACCACAATCTCATTCTCACCCGTGAAACTCGCCTCACCCATATATAATTTTAAGCCTTTAGTTTCTTCGATACCATTCTTTGCACTTCCTCTAAACTTTTCAACAATGCTGTCGGCTCTTTTTTTAATCTTTTTTAAATCAACTTTAACATTATCGATGATAATGCCAAGTTCTGATGCCTTTCTTGCCTGATAGGCAGCCTTGGCAGAAGCAATCATCGCTTTTGTAGGTGTACAACCATCATTTATACAAGTACCACCTATAGTTCTCTTCTCTATTATTGCTGTTTTTTTTCCGGCTTCAGCCATTTTTTTCGCAAGCGGAACCCCTGCCTGGCCTGCACCAATGATGATCGCATCGTAATGTTTCATATCTGTTTGTTTTGCGTAAATAGTGAACTTGCTTTAATACAAAGTAACAAGCTGACACAGATATAACTTTAAAATAAGTTCATTGTTTTTAGTAAACTGAATCATTTTAGGAATGAGTAGTTAACCATGGCAGAAGATTTCTGTTGATTTTGATGCGAGAAAATTTTAGGTCTCTTAATTACCGATCGGTATGCCCTAGATTCATTTCCGGATCAATATGATCTCTAACTAACTTTTTCAATTCCTTAATTTCAGGGAAACGTCCGGCTTCCTTCCGATCAAATATAATCTTATCGTTTAGGCTTATCTGGAATGTTCCGCTCACTTCACTTGGCAATAAAGTTACCCCTTTTAGTTGTTCGGAAAATGTTGTGAGTAACTCTTGCGCCATGTAGGCTGACCGAAGCATCCACCCACAACGCGGACAGTACTCAATTGATATTAAAGGCTTTATCATTTTTTTATATTAAAAAAGGTATAGCATAAAACCATACAATTGCGACATTAAATTAATGAAGAAAATATGAAGAAATATTAAAAATCGGTATTTAGTTTGGAAAGTAACCACAAAACTTCTACTTTCGTCCCGAGAGCGTTAATTTAGATACGGGCCGGAGGTAGTTTTACCTTTGGCCCGTTCTTCTTTTAAAGGGTTTTTACAAATGATTTTTTTCGAAATACCGGCTAAAGAAAAGCATTTGATATTGGATTGCATTTCCCCAGTAAACCCAATTATGTACGCCCGGACGAATAATGAAATCATGTGGAATATTTCGATCCAGCAATTTATCATGTAAAGCAACATTTACCTTGTAAAAAAAATCGCCATCACCACAATCAATAATCATAGCCAGTTTATTAGGTACAAGTAGATGGGTTAAATTTACCACACTATTAGCCTCCCAACGCTCCGGATTTTCACTGTACGATCCTAATCTTTTAGAAATATTCCAGTTTTCAGGGAAAGGGCGCAGATCTACACCACCACTCATACTTCCACAAGCGCCAAAAACATCCTGATGGCGAAATGCAAGATATAAAGCACCGTGACCACCCATACTCAATCCAGTGATTGCACGGCCCGATCGATCTTTTACCGTAGCATAATGTTGATCAACGTAATTCACCAATTCTGACGATACGTAGGTTTCATATTGATAAGTCTTATCTATTGGACTATTAAAATACCAGCTGGTTACGCCCCCATCCGGACACACAACCACCATCGAAAATAGATCACTTAATTTTTTTACTGTTTCGCGATCTGGAGTTTGATTTACCCAATCAGCATAATTGCCTCCAGCACCATGTAATAAATATAAGGTAGGGTATTTTTTAGAAGCTGAATAAGTGTTTGGTTTCACCACAACAGCTTTAATTTCTTTATCCATCACCTTACTATAAGTGGTAACAGTATCTACACTAGCTGCAAAGCTAACAACCGGAAACAGGCTGGTAAGTACAAAATATTTAACCAGTTGGAGGAATTTCATGTAAAATTGGTTCATACATCAAATATAATAAATTGCTAAACCCCTGATTAATTATTTTAAATTAATCCTTATTCTTTAGTCTATTTCTCCAAACTCTGTACTTATTAATAAAAACTCATCTACCTCCAAGACTTCTGCCTAAAGACTGTAGACTCCAGACTTTAAAGCTATCTTGATCAAAATAAAAGTTTTGTTAAAGGAGGATTATTTCCGCGTACTCCCCCATGCCCATAAAACCAATACCGGTTGAAAAAATAACCTGGTCATTCTTTTACGATCTGTATCCAATCCAAAGCCATCCTTTCTGTTTACATATTGAGATACATTGCCAGGGAAAACACCTACAAAAAGTGAGGCCGCCAATAAACCCACTGTTGACCTGTATTTTTTTGGTGCGACTACTAAGGCGGTACCCAAAGCAATTTCAACCAGACCGGAATACACAACGGTATCATCTTTTTTTAATGGAACCCAATCCGGTACCTGCGCCTGAAATTCTTTTCTAGAAAAAGTTAAATGGCCAATTCCGGCTACAATTAAACCGGCACCCAGTAATATCCGGGCAGTATTTTTGATTTGCTTATCCATAATGATATTTTAAACATCATGTTGCAAATATTATTCCATTGATTAAATTAATGATCATACAAGAAGAAAGAAACAACACTATTCAAAATAAGCTTTCAAACGATAAGTTAGGGAGCTAAGTAATTTGGGCGTGTATGTAGTATTTAGTTTCGATCCCGTTAGTGAAGTTAAATCTGCCAATGGTACATTTTCAATACAGAAATCCAGGTTATTTAAACAGTCTTGAAATTCCTGGTCATTCATTACATCATTTCCCTCTTTTGCTAGCGATAGAGCTGCGATTGCACCATTTAACTGATAATTTAAAACCTGAATATCTTCTAGCCCAACTAAATCAATGTGGTTTGCAAGGGGTTCTTTTCTAATACTTTGCAAAGCCTCACTTAAAAAAGAGAAGCTGATGTAAGCATCTTTCCTGGCCAGTTTAGTGCGATAATAATAGTGTTGAAATCCTTTTCTTTCTGTTGCCACACAAAATAAATAATGCCTGCTTGCGGCAAGGCCGTTCAAAATGAGTGCACTGATGCGTGGTGTTTCCCAGATTGGAAAAATAAAAATTGAAAGATAGGATAATCCGCAACCAATTAATGTGAACAATAGGCGGTCGCTAATAATCTGCGACACATGCCCATGGTAAACATTGAGGCCTAATACTACCATTACCGTTACACAGGCTACCCCCCATAAGTAATGCGTTCTGTTAAAGAGAAAAAAACCAAGCAGGCCAAATGCAGCCAACCCCAATTGTACCGGAACAGATGCAAAAGCAAGTAACAATCCAATCACTAAGCCAATTAATGTTCCCCACAAACGTTCCATATTTCGTTTTCGGGTTAAACCGAAACTCGGTCTGTTTACAATCACAACAGTAAGCAGTAACCAATAGCTGTAACGCTGATCTGGAAAAAGTAAGGTTGGCATTACGGCAATTAAGCAAAGTAAGCTCAGGCGGAGTGCGAACCGAAATACTGGTGCACGTAGAGAAAACTGACTTGTTATATTTTTCCAACTGACTGATGTTTCAGGAATAAAATCTTTATAAACCTCTGTTTCTATGATATCTGTATCAGGCAATTCCAGTTGATAGCTCATCGATAGGCGCTCAACTATTTTAGAGATATCTTTTAGATTTCTGGTTATTCCAGCAAGCAAGTCTTTACCCTGAAGTGGTATACTAGCAGATAGCGCCAGTAATAAATTAATTTTTTCTTCGATATTACCATGATTAACTGTAACAGGATTAACCTTTCTGGTAATGGAAAATTGCACGGCACTATATTCTAACAAATCAGTAAGTTGCGAAATAACTTCCTGTATTTTAGTAAGGGCACCCATCGGCGCTAAGGCCTGCCTGATTTCGCCATAATCATGATGAATGGCAGTTACTTGCTCATAAAGATCAATAATATCCAGTGCAGCCGCCAGTAACTTTTTTCCTGTCTGGTTATCTGGAGACATCGCAATTCGGTCTCGAAGCAATAAGCTTCTGATTAACTCCTGCCTTGCATTTAATTTTAAATGCAGAGAAATATTTTGTGCATTAAAATCACGAAGATCAAATCCCTCATTATAGGCACTTGCACGTAACCGCATTAAAGCGGCCGTTCCTTGAATGGCTTCAAAAATTGCATGATGCAAAGAGCGATATGGCCTTAAATAAATTTGAGTAAGACTGATCAATGCATACCATGCGGCACCAATTACAATATAAGTACTAAAAACTAAGGGTTGCTTTGGATGTAAGCCAAGGGTGAAAGCGATTAACGTTGTGCCGATCAATCCAATAAGTGATAAGCGATGTCCAAATACCGAAAGCATCGAAAATATAAAGGTTATAATAACTACGCTCGTAGCCACATAGTATGGATGAGGCAAGCTAATGGCTATTATAAAAGAAGTGAGCGCGAGAGAAAAAATTGCTATGATTGATCCGATTAATTTGTCTCTCCTATTGCCAGGAATATCACAAAGACTCATAAAAAGCGTACCGATGCTGATACTAATGCCCGCTACAACCTGCCCGAAATAAGCACATGCGATAAGTGGAATGATGATGGCAAATGTACTTCTAAGGGCATCAGTTAAATATTCACTATAACGTATCCGGATGGCAAAATCCTTTAGTTTTCGAGAATATCCCATTAAAAAGTTTTCGTTCTGTTCTCTTTTCATCAATTTCTGCCGCAAACTTAATGACATTTATTCTGATTACCACACACATTTTAGGTAATCATTATTCTTAGATTAAGTTACAGCGATAAAAAAAGTGAAGGATAAGTTGATTAAAGTATTACAGACTGTATGATTAATGAATCTGCGCAGAAATACGTTTTACGAAATCATCAATTTCAAATGGTTTATGGATGTAATCCTGCGCAAAACAGCGTTTATACATACCATCTTTTGAAAAGTTAGCAGACATCATTACCACAGGTCTGCCTGCAGTGCCTGGAGAAGATTTCAATTCACAACAGTAATCTATGCCATTGCCATCAGGCAACATCACATCAAGCAAAAATAAATCTGCTGGTTTGCCTTTTGCAATACCAGACCGAAAGGCTGCAATATTTGGATATGCAAATACTTCATATTTTTCCTCTTCAAGCAGCATCGAAACGATCTCTCTTATATCATCATTATCTTCTAACACATAGATGCGCTTTTCCATATTATCTTACATTTTCCTTCTTATAAACCAATATGATAGGTAGTTAGTTTTAACGAATGTGTTTATTAATGAAAATATTTAAATATAGTATTAAAGAATCTCCTTATACGAATAATCAGTTTGGTTTTAAAACCAGTTCTTTATTCATCCTGTTTCGAAATAAACTAAAATTATGAAAAACATCATTTTTATACACGGTATGTTTCAGAATTCAAAAAGCTGGAATAAGTGGAAAGACTATTTCACAACAAGAGGCTATAACTGTTTAGTTCCAGACTGGCCATTACATCAAGGTGAGCCAGTAAGCCTTCGAGAGAATCCTCCTGCTGGTCTCGGTGATTTGCATTTGGATGATATCATAGTACCTATCGAAACGCAGGTATTAGAGATGGATAAACCAATTATAATTGGTCATTCAGTAGGTGGATTAATCCTACAGTTATTAATTAATCGTGGTGTGGCAAGCGCAGGGGTAGCCATCAGCTCTGTTGCCCCAAATGCCATGTTGGATTTTGATTGGGGATTTTTTAAAAATAGTGCACTAATTGCAAACCCATTTAAAGGAAATGAACCTTTCTTTATGGATGAAAAGAGCTTTCATGGATCATTTGCAAATACATTAAGTGAGCAGGAATCAAATTTAGCTTATCAGGAATTTGCTACTCATGATAGTCGCAATGTACTTCGAGATTGCATGGGTACAGCAGGAGAACTAGATTTAGAATTGCCCCATGCCCCACTTCTGCTAATTGCTGCAGAAAAAGACGAAATCATTCCAGATACACTCGTTAAGAAAAATTTTGAAGGCTACGTAGATCCATCAAGCACGACAGCATTCAAAGCATTTCCTGATCGAAGCCACTATATCTGTGGAGAACCAGGTTGGGAACAAGTAGCTGAATATATTGCCAATTGGCTAGATACCTTACCAGTGTCCACTCAAGTTTAATAGAACGGGCTTGTTCAGGCAAGCCCTTCCAACCAATTTATAATGCTTAGTTAGTCAGTTAGATAGAAATTATTCGCAATCAAAAACTTTTAACTTACTGTTGTGTTATACAGCTGAATTTATCCCATCAGCAAAACAAATGAACGAAATCATTGATCACGAAAGTTATCTTGAAGTTATCTTCAGAATTAAAACATTATCTGCAACACAGCAAGATACCACCTTCAATTTTGAGGAATTAACTGAGCTACAGAAAATGGCAATAGCATATGAGTTAAAAAGATATGATTTTACCATAGGCTTAACTGATACCAGGCAATTTTCAATGGCTGTATAAGCCAAACAATTGATATCCATACAATTCCTTTTTTTTACATACTTTACCTTTGCCTTTCTTATGGTGTAACAGTAAGTAGAATAGGGTTATTCTTTATTTTTCTTAGAACTACTGGGGAAACATTTTTGCAAGTTGCTTGTTAGCTACTTACATTAAAAAGAACGCCCTTGATACACGACATCCTTTTTTATTTTAGTCTTCTTGTTATCCTATCTACGATTATTCCTTTTATTCGTCACGATTTTTGGATTTTCAGGGTATTTGAGTATCCCAGATTACAAAAATTAACGCTAAATATTCTTTTAATCATTGTTATTCTTTGTTTTTCATTTCCTTTACAAATAAAGGATTGGTCGGTATTCACAGCTTTAACCCTCAATATGTTTTATCTTTTATACCTAATCTTTCCATTTACAGTATTAGGTAAAAAGCAAATCATTACTGGTATAAGAACAGATGGTATTCAGAATCTCAAAATTTTAATCGCCAATGTATATCAGGAAAACCGCCAATCTGGCGAATACCATAAACTCATTTCAATATGCGACCCTGATGTGATTCTGATGGTAGAAACTAATAAATGGTGGCAAAAAGAAATGGATTCTATTCAGAATACGTACACTCACCAATTAAAGGCACCGTTAGAAAATACCTATGGAATGTTATTATACTCTAAACTTGCCTTAAGTGAGAAAAAGGTAAATTATCTGGTAAAGTCAGATATTCCTTCTATGGAAGCTACTGTTGAATTAAGATCCGGACAAAAAGTAAAATTATTTTGTTTACATCCCGAACCACCTGTTCCACAGGAAAATCCAAAAAGTACAGAAAGAGATAAAGAAATATTAATCGTAGGTGCTAAAGCAAAAGAAAGTAACATCCCTGTAATAGTAATGGGCGATTTGAATGACGTTGCATGGAGTTATACCACTGAGCTTTTCGGTAAGGTTAGCGGACTGCTCGATCCACGCAGAGGAAGAGGTTTTTTTAATAGTTTTAATGCCAAATATTGGTTACTTAGATTTCCATTGGATCATATTTTTTGTTCAACCGATTTTGCCCTCAGCTCTATTAAGCGATTAGCCAGTTGCGGTTCGGATCATTTTCCTATGTGTGTAGATTTAAAATATACGCCATCTGCAGAAATGCAAAATGAGCAACTTGAGGTCTCAAAAGACGACCTACTGTTAGCTAAAGAAAAGATTTTAGCGGATATTGATGGTTAAATCTAACCGTATGATGATACAGACAACTAGAATATCTATTATTTTAAAAATGTATTTATAAATCCACTAAAGAAATACATCCAAATAAATATTAAATTTATATCATGATTGTTTTAAGCCCAGGCTACTCCTTCTACATAAACACTTTTTTTTCCAATTTAAAATAATCATATTAGATTATTTAGGTGAATTTGATGCGAAAATGCAATATTTAAATTGAATATGAATAGTGACGAAATTTAAATTGATAAACATTAATCAATAGAGTTTTTATCATACACCAACCTCAATTTTAATATATTACTATATAACCTCAATGCTGTAAATTTCATATGATACCACCGTCTATATGCTCTTAGTATCTATTATTCAGTTTGAATAGAAAATGATTTCTTTAACATAGATCAAATTAACTTGCTAATCCCTAAGTACTTTTTTAAAGGTTTAAACATTAAAATTTGATTAAAAAAATATAGATTTGCACCGCGCACTCCAAAAAAATTATAAAAGTGCACATGAAATTCTATCCTATATTTAATTTTTTTAATGCTTTAGAACCAGTATCAGATGAACTTATAGAACAAGTTCGTAAACATGCTACTGCGATTACAGTTTGCAAAAATACCAGATTACATCCAGATGGTAGTTCCGAAAAAAATGCGCTCTTCATTGCAAGCGGAACATTAAGAAAATATACTATTATTGATAAAAAGCAAATTACACTTTCTCTTTATGGAGAAAATGAATTGATTGGATTTACCGAAATCTCACAGTATTTAGATGATGAAGGTTTGGAAGCCATCTGTGATTCAGAACTCATTCTGCTACCAAAGGATTTTGTAGAAGATTTATATATTAACTTTCCTGAAGTTGAAAAAATGGTAAGAAAAATTTTCTCATTGAAATATCAAAAAAGCGTACTCGAATCAAGGCTCTGCCGGCTTCCATCCGCAATTCATCGCTATAGTGTTTTTAGCAAGGCAACTGATAGGTACAATTTACCAGCAAGAATTTTAGCCAGCTACCTTTTAATGAGAGAAGAAACCTTTAGCAGGTTAAAAACTAAACATAAAAAGGAAAGTTGCCTATAAGGCCATTTTAATAAAAAACAAGTATTGTAAAAGTTTATATTTATAAATCAAACAATTACATAAAAAAACCGCTAAAATTATATCTTCAGCGGTTTTTCAATTTTAGATTTCTCTTAATTATAAAGCTTTATGTGCATCTCTTAATGCTTTAATTGCATCATGACTAACATTAATGCCTTCTTGTTGCTTTAATAGAATAGATCTAACATGCTCACCTAGTTCATTTTCCTGTAAAGCATCTTTATATGCTTTTTTTATAGCATCTTCACCACGCTCACACTCGGCTAAAATACTATGACGATCATCACCGCCAAAACTAGCTTTAATATCAATCCATGCACGGTGTAAAGTACCTAAAACAGTGTTTCCACTATCAGGATTTTCACCGCTTCTTCCTACTAAACCTGCAAGCTCAATTACATTTTGTCTGCTATCAGATGACAGTTTATCAAAAGTAGCTTTTAAATCAATGTTTTCATCGCTTAAATCACTTGATGCTTTATCAAAACCATCTGCTCTGTCATTGTTAATTTCAATAAGGTCATTTAATACCTCAACTGTTTTTTCTTGATTTTCCATAGTAAATTATAATCTTATAATTGGTAGATGTTATAATAACAAGTGGAAATCATTAATGTTTGAAACTTTCAAACAAAGAAATTTAATTATGAATATTTAATTCCTCAAAATAAATACATCGATTAATCAATCATAAATTCATATCAAGAATAGATAATGCCGAACGCAAATGAATCAATTGTGTAAACAAAGAGATAAAAAACAGGCCATGCCTGTATAGAATCTTAAAATTTATTTCTTAAACAAGTCTTACCTTAACTGCATTTAAACCTTTTTTGCCTTCCTGCACTTCATATTCTACATTGTCATTTTCACTAATTTTATCAATAAGTCCGCTTACGTGAACGAAGATTTCCGAACCATTTTCTTCCTTAATAAATCCAAATCCTTTTTCTGTGTTAAAAAATTTTACTGTACCGTTTTTCATGTTGTAGATTGTTATTTTAATTTTATTAAATAAAAATAGTGTTAAAATCCAAAAAAACAAACATGTAACAAATATAATTTATTCTACACGCTATATATAAATAAGGTATGTTTTAAATCTTTGTTAATCTTAGTATTATAAATATGTACTTCTCATCAATACTTCGCCTATAACAATACAGCATTAATTTATTTCAAAAATCCATTTAATTCGTTCATGAATAAAATATAAACACATTCAGTTTGAAATACCCTTTAATGTATATTAACTATATTTGCAACATGATTATTTACAAGACAAACGAGGAAGTAGAGTTGATGAAAATCAGTGCACAATTGGTGAGTAATACCTTAGCTGAGGTAGCTAAAGTATTGAAGCCTGGAATGACTACACTTGAAATCGATCATCTCGCAAATACTTTTATTCTTGATCATGGGGCAGTGCCTTCATTTTATAATTACAATGGTTTTCCATTTCATATTATTACTTCTGTGAATGATGTGGTGGTTCATGGTTTTCCAACCAATCAGGAATTAAGAGATGGTGATATTATCTCCGTTGATGTTGGTACAATAAAAAATGGTTTTCATGGTGATCATGCATATACATTTATAATAGGGGAAGTTTCTGCTGAGATACTAAAACTAGTAAAAACGACCAAAGAGTCACTATTTCTGGGTATTGAGCAGGCCGTTGCTGGTAAGAGAATGGGCGATATTGGTTATGCCATTCAATCACACAATGAAAAGCAAGGATATGGTGTAGTTCGCGATTTAGTTGGTCATGGCCTTGGTAAAGATATGCATGAAGATCCTCAGGTACCTAACTATGGCCGAAAAGGATCGGGGTCATTATTAAAAGAAAATCTGGTTTTAGCCATAGAGCCTATGATTAACTTAGGCAAAAAAGAAGTTTTTATTGATGAAGATGGCTGGACAATTAGAACCGCTGATGGTAAGCCATCAGTACATTTCGAACATGATGTTTGTGTAAAGAAAGGTCAGGCTTTAATCTTATCCGATTATGCCCCTATTGAAAAGGCAGAAAAAGAAAATGCTAATCTTAATACTTCATATTATTAGGATAAGAAAAGTAGAAATGAGTTGATCATTTCTACTTTTTTTCATTAGATAAATCTAACCAATCCTTAGTTGCTGTAATCTTGAGATCTCCAGGCGATGGAATCCTGTCCATTAATAACTGATATCCAGTATTTAGCTATTCTTCGATTCTTTTCGGGAAAGCTATGTCCTTTATAGATGCTTCGATGGAGATTGCTTCAGCAAATGAAGAATCTGCTTCGCAAAGACGATCTTTCGTATAGGTACACTAACCAAACCGTCATGCTGATCCGATAGTTATCGGATTTAGTTCAGCACCTATTTTCATCAGATCCTGAATCAAGTTGAGGAAGACGATCGACGGGTATCGATGAATACATCTACTCCGTTGCTGTCATGCTGAGGCACGAAGCATCTCCAGTACATATAAACCTGTCCGCTAATAACT
>Ga0116227_10013515_pt1 | contig 12797 bp, 9 predicted proteins | sample S1TSphgellanicum_FD_89693 | JGI IMG/M metagenome (GOLD analysis project Ga0116227, IMG submission 89693) | Host-associated microbial communities from peat moss isolated from Minnesota, USA - S1T2_Fb - Sphagnum magellanicum MG | ecosystem: Host-associated > Plants > Peat moss > Unclassified... | reverse complement strand
TTTTTTTTCAAATAAAACTGTTTTTTTTGTTTTAATGTAATTTTTTTATTTTTTGGTGCCATAAGCCCCGGGAAAAAAAAAAAAAAAAAAAAAATTGCCGTCGGGAAATTCTCTTAATCCTTTTCCAAGGAAATGTTTAAAAAAAAATCTCCGAGATAAATTTTTATAAAAAGTAATTGAAAATTTAAGTGTTGGTTTTTAGAGGAGGCAGAAAAAGAAAATTTAAAAAAGAAAGAAAAAAAAGCGACGAAGGAAAACCCATACTTTGCGGAGGAATGATGGATGATCTCCGATGACTGTCAGATGATCTCCAACGAATGAATGATGATGTCAGAATGAATGATGGATGATATCCGTTGATCTTGCGTTGAATAATGGATGATGTACGATGATTCTCACCAGGAGAGATGGATGATGTCCAATGAAGTCGGAATGAATGATGGATGATGTCGGGCGAAGCTCTGTGAAATCTGCTGCTTCTGCTGTTGCTCCTGTTGCTGTTCCTGTCGCTCTGCTGCTGCTGCTCCTCTTCTGTCCCGCTGCTCTGTTCCGCTGCCATTCGGTTCTTCTGCAGTGCCATCAACAACTGGATGAGCAGGAGGAGCCAGCCAAGCCAGCCAGCCAGCAGGAAGAGGAGAAGAAGCGGCAGTCTGTAATAGAGAGGTTTGGTTTGGTTTGGTTTTGTTTTGCCTTCCCTTATTTCCTTGTCTTAATATCTGGGATTCTCTTGCCAACAGCGCGGAGATCAGCTACTGGAACATTTCTCTTCCATGTGCCACTTCTTCTCTTCTTGTTCTATTGTTGCTGATTACAGTGTTATAATATTGTCGTCGGTCTCGTAAGGGAGTTGTTTTTTTTTCTTTCTCTTGCGAACACTATAACAGCGTTACGGAACGTTCGGCTGTAATAGAAGAACTACCACCACCACCACTACAGACAGGCTTGTTGAAGTTAGAGGTTATTCGTAATCGAGATTTGGTGCTTTTTGCGCCTGGATCGGATTTTGGCGGAAAATCCTATTTCTGTTTTTTGTTTTTGTTTTTGTTTTTCGGGAGTGAAGAGTCCTAGAGTTCTTCTGCCGGGTTTTCCTTTTGTTTTCTTTCAGGATTGCAAGGAGGTCCTCATCTTCAGACTGATCGGATGCACTGTTTTGACAGGACAGTTGCTGCTGGATCTGGTCCACAAGCCTTCCTTCAAGCCTGTATTCTCCTGCAGTAGAGGAAAAAGAACAACGGGCTTGCAGTTGGCTCCTCTGTCCCCTTTCTCATTCTCTTCGCTCATTTTTCTTACCGGAGGCACGCAGTCTATCTATCGTAACTTTGATCCTCTCACCTCAGAAACTGCAATCGCAAGTAAACAGGGCACAGAAAATCCGTGCGCAGGTAGCCATTGGGGAGAGGTAGGTGTCTGTGCAGAGAGTGGGGAGAAACATTCTGTATGTTAGGAAGAGATCCCTTTTTCATCAAGGAGGAGGAAGGTTGGAGATGAGGGGTAGTAACCCAGTGCCCCAGGTTTTCTTGCTCTCTGTGTTGCTGCTCCTTAGCTGCCTGAACCTTGTGACTGGACAGCAGCATGGACATACTTCAGAGGATAGCTTAACGGATTTTATCATTGACTCAGATTGCAAGGACGATATCTTTGACATCACTAATGTAAGTATTCTGGCTCAACATCCTGTTCCTGTGTTGGTCCAGTCAACCCGATAAAAAAGCTTAGTAATTGCACATTTCTATGAAAGTTCATTCTGAGACCAATCTGAGAGCAAGAGTGATATAATTTCATGCTAGGAAAAAAACACAGAGCATGTCTTGCAATTAAAATTCAGGCACTTGTAGGTGCAGATGGAGTTGTGAGGATCTCAGAGATATATCCATTTGCAGCACTCATCTTGAGAAGTGCTGTAGTTTTGACTCTCAGAGGCATCTGCAACATGGCAGAAAGGTTTTCCCACACAATTCCTCACTTTTCAACATCTTCACAGTGGGGAATTTTCAACAGGGGAGGTCTGGCACACAGGCTTAGACCTGGGTGTGAATGATGCTTATGTTCTCAATCAGAAGATTGGCTGAAACATGTCTGGTTCCTCCTATGTTGGCAATTCTTTGTGCACTGAAGGAAGGTTTTATGTCTGGCACATGCTAAGCAGATAAGTCATTGAGAGAGTCTTTACAGTGTTGCTATTGACTACTAAATGCACCATTTCTCCCTTTAGGCTAATTGCATCCATGTTGTCCGGTGTAGGAAAGTTGTACACTGGGTATAAGGGCCAGAGATGCCCGGCCACACACTGTGTCTATCACAGAATTTGGTGCTGTTGGTGATGGCGAGTTCCTGAACACTCATGCTTTTGAGAATGCAATCTTCTATCTCCGTACTTTTGCTGACAAGGGGGGAGCACAGCTGTACATCCCTCAAGGGCGGTGGCTTACAGGTAGCATCAGTCTAATCAGCCATCTTACTTTGTACTTGGATCAAGGAGCTACAATTCTAGCATCTCAGGTATGTATGTTGCATCTTTTACCAGTATTTCTTTCAGTGTTGGGGAGCTGTTGATGGTTTGTTTAATGTTGCTAAACAGTCTGTACATTCAGCTTCCCATGCTAGCATCACACTAATTGTTTCTGAAACTTGTTTCTGGAATAATAGTTCAATGAGGCTTGCTTTCTTTGTAGCCGCTACATTCATATCTGTTAGCAGATTGTTGTTTGCAGATTTGTAGCTTTTCTGCTCCCCAAATTATCTTTTTTAAAGAGTGAAGGACTTTGAACTCTTAAGGATGAGCTCAGGCAAACCCAGTGATGTAGCAGTTCCAAATGTTTCACTATTGAGTGGAAGCTGTTGAACTCCCTTAGTTATGTGAGCTTGTGCCTTCATGTGGAGCATTTCACATGTGCCTTTCAGTAGAAGTGTTTGTTTTATCACTTGGATACATTTTACAAAGACCTGTATGGGAGTTTCATAGTGCCTGACTCTTGCTCAATGTTTTTGACATGTCAGGACCCACAGACATTTCCCATCATTGACAGTTTGCCTTCATATGGTCGGGGCTGTGAGCTTCCAGGAGGACGACATAATAGTGTTATCCATGGAGAGAACCTTTCAGATGTTGTTATCACAGGTGACATAAGTCAGCAAGCTGATCCAGTGGTGTATTGACTGCTTGCCTTTCCATACCATCAGATTTGAGCATGTAACTAGATTTTACAGTGGCATTGTTGTAGGCATGGTACTCTTTTTGTTGCTTGTGATAGAGGGTGCTGCAGCCTTCACTCAATCACCCTTGCTATACCATGCTGATCAGGGCAATCTCAAACTCTGTTCTGAAAACCTCACTTGCTAGTGTCAAACCTGATGTTGATGGCATTGACATTCCTGGCAATGTGTTTAGTCTCTGAAGGTAATAATATTGCAGTAAGCAAGAGGTGCAACAGATGATGGACCTAGTAAAGGAGGGTAGAGTATTTGGAAGGGACATCTGTATGTGGCAAATTTGCCAGTTGACATTATGCAAATAAGCACATACCCAAGAAGCATTGAGCTGAAGGTGTTGTAGATAACAGCTAAGAGAGATATCCATGGTGAAGTGGATTGACAAGAGGAATTCAATCTTTCGTGGACTCTTGCTTGTAAACAAGGAGAAACATGTGATCAAATGAGGCCTTATCTGACAAATTTGGAAATTCGAGGTGGCATGGATGACTGCAACTAACACATTCGGGGATTTTGCGGTGGGCTGCGGTATGGATGGGGCTCAGTTTTGCCTTCTGTTGCCCTGCATTCACAGGTGAAAATGGGACCATTGACGGGCAGGGATGGGTGTGGTGGGACATGTTGCACAATCAAACATTGGACTATACACGTGGACACTTGGTGGAACTGATAAACTCCACAAACATCCTTATTTCGAACCTCACTTTCCTGAATTCCCCATTCTGGACACTACATCCAGTCTATTGCAGGTAGTGTGACTTCAAGCTGCCTCAATGTCTATTCTTCTGAATCCTTGTGTATGTGATTGCTTCTTTACTCTACTAGAAGATTTCAACACTCACTTATCTGTCACTATGTGAATTTTCTCCCAGATTTCTTGAACTGATAGACATTGGATCAGATTCTATCTTGGACATTTCCTTCATCTATTGAGCTTGTTCTACCTTAAATATAATCACTTTGCTGCTTTTGTAAGAGTCCTCCCATTAAGTATGAGTGCTTGTGTTTCCTGATAAATGCTACTTGGTGATTGGATGTGTCTCCAGCAATCTCACCATTAGAAATTTGACTATATGGGCTCCAGGGGACTCCCCAAACACAGATGGTGTTGTTACTGGTATGTATCTTGGGTGTCAGAAAGACATTGAGAGGCCACAGGTTCTTGCAAGTTGGAGATATAATATCTTTTATCGTGTTTATTTGATAGTCAAAGTTTTCTGTTGGCACAATCTGAAGAAAGCAGAATTCTTTCTTTGCTGTGGCTCATTCTCGGTTCTCAGCTACTCCAATCATCATACGCAGCTTTGATAAGTGACAGGACTGTCATGCTCTCATGTTTGTATACACAAACAATAGGTTTGTCGGATTCTGATGACCAAAATGTGCGTGACAGATTCTTGCACAAATGTTTGTATTGAGGACTGCAATATCAGCACAGGTGGTGATGCTCTCTCCATAAAAAGTGGATGGGATGAATATGGAATGGCATACAAGTGGCCAAGCTCCAACATTTGGATTCGACATGTGTTCTCATCAGCTCCAACTGGCGCTGGGTTTGCTATTGGAAGTGAAATGTCTGGTGGAGTCTCAAATATTAAGGTTGGCATTCACCATGTCTGATTTTGTCAACCACTCAGAAGTGTCTTCTAATGTCTCTGGTTTGCCAACAGTTCTATCATCTGACATTAAAGCAAGAGTTTCAACACTTTTTTCTGAAAATGTGTTCTAGTCGTTTTATTGTTCTTTTTGTTGTAACCAGAAAAGCCCCATGGCTTACAGTCCACTGATATCAGATAAATTTTGACTGCTCTATTTTGGTATACTTCATGTTCTTGTGATTGTTCTTGCAAAGATCCAGGGAGTAACCTCTTGCAGGGTTGCAGGTAGAAGATGTGGTAATATGTAATTCCAAGTCAGGCATCCGGATGAAGACAACAACAGGCCGTGGAGGCTACATAGCAAATGTTTCAATATCAAACATTCAGATGTTCAACACAGAGAAGGCCATTGTATTTTCAGGATTTTCTGGAGAGCATCCGGATGACAAGTGGAATCCCCAGGCCTACCCTCTTGTGGAAAGGATATGGATACAGAATGTTGTTGGTGAAAATATTGTGCAGGCAGGTGAGCTACTGGGCTTACAGGAGGCCCCTTTCCAACGCATTTGCCTCAGCAACATTGCTCTTGATGTGGTTCCAGGAAGGCCTTGTTGGAACTGCTCAGAAGTAGCAGGGTCTTCCTCCTTTGTTCTACCTAAGCCATGCCCTGAGCTTCAAGATCATAAGCTCTCATCAAGTAGAACATGAGTGGAGTTGTGAGTTGTGTCAATTTCCATTCTATGTCTCTGGCCTTTTTCCAGACTCTCAATTCTGTGGTACTTCTAGCATATTTGATCTTAAACAAGTTAAGATGCCGAAAGCCTGTCACCAGCCTCTCTGGAGCTCTTTCTCAGTCAATAATTTCTCAATGCTCTATTTTGAGATTTTCATAGCAGTGGTTCACCAGGTGTCCATCTCACATGCAGTCTAGTGCAAGACAACTCATGGATAGCCTTTCTGCACCCTCTCAAAAGGAATCCCTGCCCTCTTTTGATATTTCATTAGCAGTATGCGACCCCCTCCTTGAGAAGTTTCCACTCTCCAGCCTTCCCTTCAAATGTCGCTGATTTCCTTATACCTTGTCTAACTTTGTCCCACTTGTCAGAGCTTTGCAGAGAGCTGATAATCAGCCTCCCTGCCCTCTTTTGATATTTCATTAGCAGTATATGACCCCCCTCGTTGAGAAGTTTCCCCTCTCCAGCCTTCCCTTTAAATAATTACTGATTTCCTGATGCCTTGTCTAACTTTGTCCCACTCCTCAGAGTTTTCATGCAGAGAACCTATTATCAGCCCCTATGTACCTTCCTTCTCCACTCTAGATCTTCTTACAGGAGTGATATTCTCACACCATATTTCACTTCACTCAATCTAAGCTTGATGCAGATGAGGTCAGTGGAATCACAGGTTTATTGAATGAGTCTCAGTGCACGTCTGAGGGATCCTGGTATGTACTACAACCTATCACTGTGCAAACAAGTTGTGACCTCACTCTCTGCTGGAGAGTTGAAGGAAAAACTGTCAAAAGGCAGCAGCTGAAAAGGGTTTTAGCCAAGTTCAAGAAGCTCAGCAACATTAAATGTGTAGACGCTACTATTGTCTAGAGCCAAATTAAGTTTGGGCCAGACTATTCAAATTCTACTAGGCTTTTGGCTCAGTTCCCTCTTCTTTGCTAGGTAAGAGGTGTTCAGTTTTACAGGTTCCTCCTGTGTACAGCTATAGGGTTGTGGTTCAGTTTTGTCTGTGAACAATTATGCATGAAGAGCATTTCCTTTTAGTCTTCTTTTCACTTTCCTAGTTTCTGGATTCACCCACCCCAAGCCCAATGTTTGTTTGTGGGGCAAGTCTAGTTGCTCCTGTGCTGAGTGGTTGAATTTTCTTTACAAGGTTGAATTTTTCCTTGGGTGTGTGAATATAGTCCTTCCTTCAGCTTGAGCATGTCTTAGGGGTTTTGTCACTAAATCAATATCACAACTGTTTGTTTCATGTGAATGCTTGGCTGCAGCTTCCCTCCCCACTCACAACTGTTGAATGGTGGATACTGTATACAGTGTCTTGTCCTATGTAGCCAAACCTCTACTGCATTTGGAAGGTAAGAAAGCTAGTGAGTTTGGAACATGCAATGCACAAAGTTCTGGTCTGTTTGCTTTAATGCTTCATTTTGAGGAGAGTTCTGTTGATCCTTTGAATTAGCAATCTTCTGCTATTATTCCCTGTTGTGCTATGTTCTCACTTCTGCAACTCTGAACTTGACAATTGGTATTTCTGATTTGCTTTCCATGTAAACTTGAGTTTCCATCTGCTTTGACACAGTATGTCTACTCACTGAGGAGCAGAACAATTGTCACCTAGTGATTCCTGTACTGGATCAAAAAGGACCATTCCATTACCCTGGTGAGCTTGTCAAATGCCCCAATATGAGTCATACGTGAAGAGTATATTTGCCACTAACAGCCTCTTCAGTTAACACAAGATATGTTGTCCACTCTTGTGTTGATATCTGTGGATCCAGCAGAGGGCTATGCGGTGCAGGACCATTTGCAAGTTCATAAGGGGCACTGCAATTCCTTTTGGTCAAATTGAAGTTCAAATTGCTCAAGAAGCTATTCCAACTGTTTGTGAACAGATGCAAGGTGCGTAATATAGTTAGCAATGAATAATGAAGGAGCTTGATGAAAGATTTTGAATCCAGAAGACCAAAATTGTTCATCTATTTACAATAGAACATGGTTGTCATGGTGATTACTGGCTAGGAGAGAAGTGGAATGAGGGACTTCTTGTAACATTCGTTAGAGATTGTCACCTTTTGAGTATATTTGCACATTGCATGATCATTTGTTGCCTCGAGGCATGTTAGTACCTCATCACTTTGTAAAACAACCCTTTCAACACCCTTTTCCTTTGTTATGCATGCTTTCAACTCCTTCAAAGTATTCCACAATTGAGGCTTTCCTCTTAAAATGTTGAATCTGGAAATGTTGAATTCCTCTGCCAAAAACATTATGTCTCTTGCTGAAAACCTCGCCTCAGTTCAGAGTTTCATTCCTCTCAAACTTTCAACTTCTCCCATGCCAAGAACTTCACACCTAGAACTTACGCATTTATGTGTTTCTTTCTCACGCTTGGCTTTTTTCAGCTTTTGAAAACCTTTCAGGTGCTTCTCTTTCATTCTCATGCCCATGCTTAGCTTTTATTCAGCTTTTGAAAACACCTCTCATGAGTTTCTCTCTCACACTGAACTTATTTTAGGTTGCAAAAACCTCAATCTCACACCCTGGAACTGGAAAATCTTTCATGCAACGTCTCCTTCATGTCAAGTGAATATCATCTCTGGGCTCTTTTGTGCATTTTTGAACAAATGAAACAAAACTTGCACCTCACCTTGTCTTTTGCCCAAACTTGGGGTTTGCGGCCTGTGTTTTAAGCATTTTATAAATTTTTTTAACGTTTAAAATTTTAATTAAATTGGCCAAACCAAAATTTCGAGCATCCTACTTAATCTAAGGGTAGGTAATATGCAATCCTTTTTTTATTCGTTGTGGATGCTTCCCAAAATGGATCCATATGAAAACACAATGTTTTTATTTCAATGGATCACTTTGATTAACATTGTTTCCAATGTCAATGTCTAATGTGTTGGTACCAACACCTTATTGTCATAAGGGTTTCTCATTAATTTACTACATGTTCAAACTTTTGGGCAAAGAATATGGGACATCAAACTTTTGGGCAAAGAATATGGGACAAACTAGGGAATTAAATTGGAAAATATCTCGAGTGCGCATTCTTGCATGTAAACTAATCTCCTCATTGTTCAAATAGAATAAATTCAATAACCAACTTGTGAAAACCATTAGAAATAATTGATTTCTTACATTTGTGAGAACTAATAATGTAAAAACCCATTTTTTTTTTTTTTTTTTGATACCTTTGATAGTTTTCATCAAACCATATTTTTAATTGAAATAACCAAGCTTGTCCTTACAATTCTATGAGAAAATTGAAATCTCTAGTTTTCACAAAATTATGAAAATTGCCCAACATTAGTCATGTTCAAATTTTGTGCAAAGCTTTTGGTCAAAAGAAGATCTAAAGTGAACATTGGTGTGACGGTTGAAATAATATCTAAAATGAACATTGGTGTGATTACATCATGTTATATTGTGGGACTTTGAACACACTAGTACGAAAATGGGGGTGCAATTCATTTTCATTGTTTTAAATCACTATGGGACCTTAAAGGTGAAACAGGTTCACTGCAAATTAATGATTTCACCCTAGTTAAAGTTATTTCACGATAAGATCATTAAGTAAATATCATATTTTACTACTGGTTACTATAATTCACTATTATAATTTACTATAGTAAATATGTTTATTTTATGTTGTTGTTTTAAATATCTTAAATTATTTTAAGTTATACCCTGTGTTATTTTGAGTTACCTTATGTTATTATAAGTTATAACTTAAGTTATTACAAGTTATTATACCTTAAGTTATACCTTAAGTTATTATAAGTTATCATATTTTAAAATATCATAGGTTATATCCTAATTTATTATAGGTTTTTCATTTAAAATCATTTTAAGTTAAACTATTTAACTAACTTGAAGTTATACTTTAGTTTATTTTACTTTAAGATATTACATGTTACTTCAAATTGTACCTCAGGGTATTCAAGTCATTCTATTATATGTTATTATAAATTATTTTATCTTAAGGTATAATATTTAAAATAACCAATAATAATTTGAATACAACAACTTAAAATAACCAAAGATGGCCTATGATAAAATAATCCAATAATAACCTAAAATAATTTGCAATAAAATAATTTAAAATAACAAAAAATAATTTGTGGTATAATAACCTAAAATAACCAATAATAACTTACAATAAAATAACCAATAATAACCTAGATTATAAAAATTTAGAATAACCAATAACAACCAAGAATAGCCTACAATAAAATAGTCTAAAATAACTAAGAATAACTTGAAATAATTAAAAATAACTTAGAATAGAATAACCAATTATAATTTACAATAGAAAAACCAATAATAGCCTACAATAGAATAACAATAAATAACCTATGGTGAATAACCTATAATAACCAATAGTAGTTTATGGTAAAACTTATGGTAAATAACTTAGAATAACCAATAATAACCTATGATAAATAACCAAAAATAGTCTAAGGTAAAATAACTTATAATAGCCAACAATAGTTTATGATAAAATAACCAAAAACATCCTATGATAAAATAATTTAAAATAGCCAACAATAATTTATTATAAAATAACCAAAAATAATCTTGGATAAAATAGCCAACAATAAAATTTCATGTGATAAATATTCTATAACAACCAATGATATTTTACAATAGGAAAGCCAAAAATAACCTTGGGTAAAATAACTTAAATAACCAATAATAGCCCATGGTAAAATAATGTAAACTAATCAACAATATCCTATGAATAAATAACCTATGGTGAAATAGCCAATAATTGCCAATAATAACTTAGGATTAAAAGAAATTGCATAATAATATGTGATAACATAAAAATATCAATCATTTAAATAATGGTTCAATGGTTAAGGACTTGTTCCTTAAACATGGAAGTGAGGGAAGGTGAAAGGTTCAAACTTTCACAATTGCACTTGAGGTTGAGGGTTAGGTTTCTAATTTAGGCTAAATAACCCAATGAAGGGTTTTAGGTGCCTAGCTTTGATTTGAAATTAATTATTAATGAATTAATTATTGATATTTAATTATTCATGATTTAACAAATACTGAATTTGATTAATTATTGGTGAATTCAATTAATTATTAATGAAGTTTTATGGCTGTAACAATCGGTCCTTGTTTACGAAAAGGACAGACATTTTCACCATGGTATATTTGTCCAATTTCATTCAAAATTTAGTCAAATGCATAATGAACTTGGATGCATATTGGTGTAATGACATTTGGGTCATTGTAGAAAGGGTTGCTCTATTTAGGAGGGTTATGCCCATGGCCATGGAGAACTTGTCCATTGCACAACATTGAAATGTTTTACAATATGCACACACACAAGATGGTAATTATAAATTTAAGGTGAAACAATTTGATGTTAGTGACTTTGTGTATTTTCAGCGGTAACTTAATGATACTTTAGAGATTTCTTTCAGTCGCACTGTCTTGAGGATTATAGTGATTAGGCTTTTAGGTGTGTTGGAGTTGCAAGGAGCTGATGGACGCACAATTTGGAATCATTCCAAAAATTGTGCGCCTTGCCACCTGTTAAACTTGGATCCTACCATCATCATGTTGACTTGGATTCCTTCACTTGATTATCCATGTCAGGTATGTCAGAGGACAGACGAATTAAGTTAATTCACAATTAATAAATAAGTAATAGAATTAATTAGCTAAAAGGTTGATTTAGACAATTAATAATTAAACCCAAATGGCAGTGCATTGAAAAAAAACAATGTTCAAAATGGTGTGTTCAAAATAGTGTATTTTTCAAAACATTAGAATAGAAAATCTTAAGATCTTGCAAGCAATTGTGACGATTTTTGAAGATTATTTTTGGTAAATTTCCTTTTTTTCAGCGATTTTTTTTTCAAAATAACAGTGAATTTATGACAGAGAATTCATTTAAAAAATATTTTTTACAAAATGGAGAAAATAGAACATTACAAAGAGGTTCATATAAACCAACCTTTCTTTTACAGTTGAATTTTGGCCAAAAAATATGATTTCAACCCTATACGAAGGATTTTCCATGAAAAAAATGACCCAAATTCACTAGATTTCGAAATTTTTTTTTCTACCAAATTGTCAAATTATTATCATTAGTTCCAGTAGGTAGCCAAAAATATAGAAAGATTTTTATTTTTTCCTACTTCCATATTAGTACATGTGGCCAAATTAGGCTAAATCAATTTCAAGATGATAGCCACCTCAACTACATCACAAAAAGAAAACCTTGATAGAAACCACTTGGCTCCACAACCATAGAATTAACAATCAAATCAACTTGTAATTAACTAATAATTAATAAATTGAAGTAGCTAATAATTGATAAGCCAGTTAATAATTAAGCCCTGGAGAGAGAGAGTTCATAAAAACAACTTGACTGTATAGCCACCAAAAATTTATTTGGTGCCAAATTTCACAATTTTTTGTTTTTTTGAAGAAAGCAATAGAGCAAATCTTTGTAGATTTTCTCATTCCCAAGATTCTAAAGCATTTCAAAGACAATTTCAAAAATAACTATCTCATTTTCAAGCCTAACTATTTCATTGTTTTCTAAATAACTGCTTTCTTTTCTTATTAACTTTCTTAATTAATTATCTCTCATCTTTCCTAATAACTGCCTCCCTTTTATAACTACCTCACTCTTTTCCGAGGCTATCCACCAAAATGGATATGAAAAACCAAATTAACATTATATCTTTGAAATGTATATTAATTTAAATTTAATTTAATATAGACATAAATAATGATAAATTATTAAAAACCACATGAGAACATAAGGAAAAAAAAAAAAACTGATTGTCACTGGTAGTAAACAGCAACGTGGAGCTCAAATATATTCTGTTGGTAAGCCAAATTTGGCTAGATCATCATATCCACCAGTTAGCTAACAGTTAACTAACTGCGAGAGTTAGCAGTTTGCGGGCTTATTTAATTAATAGAGGTGGTTAGGCAAACGGGGTTTATTTGTTAACTAACTGCGAGAGTTAGCAGTTTGCGGGCTTATTTAATTAATAGAGGTGGTTAGGCAAACGGGGTTTGCAAACAAGTTTGACTGGAATTGTGCGCGGCACAGTTAAGCCGAAGCTGTGGCTCATGTCGAGAGTGGCGGGGTCCGCGCCGTCGGGAAGAGAGAATTGGAAGCTGTGCATGAGACGAGCCAAGCCCATCTGCACAAACAAAATACCCAGCGGCATTCCAGGGCACTGACGGCGGCCAGATCCAAAAGGAATCAGTTGGAAAT
>Ga0116227_10013514_pt1 | contig 12798 bp, 12 predicted proteins | sample S1TSphgellanicum_FD_89693 | JGI IMG/M metagenome (GOLD analysis project Ga0116227, IMG submission 89693) | Host-associated microbial communities from peat moss isolated from Minnesota, USA - S1T2_Fb - Sphagnum magellanicum MG | ecosystem: Host-associated > Plants > Peat moss > Unclassified... | reverse complement strand
TGGCAAGAACAACTTATCAAGACTTATTGGATGCAGGTGTACACTTTGGTCACCTTACCCGTAAATGGAATCCAAAAATGGCTCCTTACATTTTCATGGAGCGCAATGGAATTCACATTATAGATTTAAATAAAACTTTAACTAAAACTGAAGAAGCTGCGGCTGCGATTAAACAAATCGTAAAATCAGGACGTAAAGTATTATTTGTATCAACAAAAAAACAAGCAAAAGGAATCGTAGCTGAGCAAGCTAAAAAAGTAAATATGCCTTTCGTAACCGAGCGTTGGTTAGGTGGTATGTTAACAAACTTTGCTACTGTTCGCAAGTCAATCAAAAAGATGGTTACCATCGATAAAATGACTAAAGACGGTACGTATTCAATCCTTTCTAAAAAAGAACGTTTGATGATCCAACGTGAGCGTATTAAATTAGAATCACTTTTAGGTGGTATTGCTGATTTAAACCGTTTACCTGCAGCTTTATTCTTAATTGATGTTAAGAAAGAACATATTGCAGTAACTGAAGCATTAAAATTAAACATCCCAACTTTTGCGATGGTTGATACAAACTCTGATCCTTCTAACATCGATTTCCCAATTCCTGCGAATGATGATGCAACAAAATCGATCTCTTTAATTACTGATGTAATTATCAAAGCGATTGAAGAAGGTTTAGAAGAGCGTAAACGCGAAAAAGATGATGAAGCTGAAAAAGAAGCTGTAGCCGCTAAAGTTGCAGCTGATGCTCCTGAAGTTAAAGAGCCTAGAGAAGCTGGTGCAAAAAGACCAACTAAAAAGGCTGCTGCAGAAGCTGAAGCAACTGTAGCTTCAACAGAAGCACCTTCATCTGAAGAAACTAAAACAGAAGAATAAGCCCACTCCCAAAAGGGATTATAAAGGTTACAAATTCAAAATTCATAAAATTAATTAATCACTTTCAAGCCCCCTTCAGGGGGTTTGAGGGTAAAAAGGAAATAAAATGTCTACAGTACAAATTACTGCCGCAGATGTAAACAAATTACGTCAACAAACTGGTGCTGGTATGATGGATTGCAAAAAAGCTTTAGTTGAAGCTAACGGCGATTTCGAAGCAGCTGTTGATTTATTGCGCAAAAAAGGTCAAAAAGTATCTGCCGCTCGTTCTGGTAATGCTACTTCTGAAGGTCTAGTATCAATCAGTGTTTCAGCGGATGGTACAAACGGTAAATTAGTTGCTTTAGCTTGTGAAACTGAGCCAGTTTCTAAAGTTGAAGATTTCCGTAATCTAGCTCAGGCTGTTTTAGCTGCAGCAGTTGCTAACAACCCTGCTTCTACTGAAGAATTATCAGCGATTGTTTTGGAAGACGGACGTACTGTTGCCGAAACCATAACGGAATTAACTGGTAAAATTGGTGAGAAAATCGTTATTCAAGAGTACGTAAATATATCTGGCGAAAAAATCGTTTCTTATATCCATTCTAATGGTAAAATGGGTGTTTTAGTGGTATTTGAAGGCGCTAATGGCGCTGATATTACTGAAGCTGGTAAAGATGTTGCAATGCAAATTGCTGCAATGAACCCAGTTGCTGTTGATAAAGACGGTGTTGACCCAGCTACTATTGAACGTGAAATCGAAATTGCTAAAGATGTAATCCGTCAAGAAGGAAAACCAGAAGAAATGGTTGAGAAAATTGCAGCTGGCAAATTGAACAAATTCTATAAAGACAGCACTTTATTAAACCAAGAGTTTGTTAAAGATAGTTCTGTAGATGTTCGTAAATTCTTAGACAACACTGCTAAAGGATTAACTGTAACAGCTTTCAAACGTGTTCAATTAGGTGCATAAGCACTTATAAATATTTAAAAAGTCCCTTTTCAAGGGACTTTTTTTTTGCCTTATATTTGCACTAATTAAGAAAACCTAGATCATCCCCAATTGATATTTTTTAAATTTAAAGACTCATGCTGGCAATATCAAATAGCAAATTCTTTCAAAAAGACAGGATAACAGAGAACAAACATATTATCGTTGAAAAGAATAAGATCATAGAAATTGCCGACCAGCTTCCAAAAGATGCTGAGGTGATGGATGTTTCTCAAAATTATTTAATTCCCGGCTGTATAGACTTGCAAATCTATGGTGCTGGTGGCCGGTTATTCTCTGCAAACCCAACAGTAGAATCATTAACCATAATGGAAGATGATTTGCTAAAAAAAGGCACGACCGGTTTTTTGGCCTGTATTGCAACAAATACACCTCATGTTTTTCATGAATGCATTAAGGCTGCAAAAGCACACCGGGCGGCTGCAAAAAACTGTCTTGGCCTACATTTAGAAGGGCCGTATTTAAATCCAAAACGTTTAGGCGCACATGTGCCTGAATTTGTGCGCAAAGCAACATTAGATGAGGTTAAAGCCTTATTGGATTTTGGCGATGGCATTATTAAAATGATTACAATTGCTCCAGAAATACAGGATGATGAAATTATTCAGTATTTACTGGACAACAAGGTTCTGGTATCCATAGGCCATAGCAATGCTAATTTTAACGAAGCGACTGCTGCATATAATAAAGGTGTTCAAACCACCACCCATTTATTTAATGCAATGAGCCCGATCCATCATCGCGAACCTGGAATACCAACGGCTGTTTTTAACCATAAAATTGCGATGGCCAGTATAATTGTAGACAATCAGCATGTAAGCTTTGAAGTGGTTAATTTTACTCAAAAAGTTTTAAAAGAACGGCTGTTTTTAATTACAGATGCAGTAACAGAATGTTCAACAGGCCCCTATCAACATCATTTTACCGGTGATAAATTCGTAATGCCTGATGGAACTTTATCAGGTTCATCATTAACCATGGTTCAGGCCATTAAAAACTGTGTAAATCACTGCGACATTAGTTTAAATGAAGCGGTAAAAATGGCCAGTCAATACCCCGCAAAACTACTGGGCGAATTAACACATACAGGGAAAATAGAAAATCATTACCAGGCCGATCTGCTTGTTTTAGATAAGCACCTCGACCTCCAGCAGGTAATATTTAAAGGAATCCCTTTATCAAACTAAATATTTACATCAATTGTTAAAAACGTAGCCCGGTATTAAAAAAATGTTAATATTTTTGAGGTCATGAAATACAAACGCATCCTTTTAAAGCTTAGCGGAGAATCGCTAATGGGCGAAAAGCAATATGGTATTGATAATGATCGTGTTAGGCAATATGCAGAAGATATTAAAGCTGTACATGACAAAGGGCTGGAAATAGCTATTGTAATTGGTGGCGGAAATATTTTTAGAGGCTTGAGTGCCGAAAAAAGTGGAATGGACAGAGCGCAGGCCGATTATATGGGGATGTTGGCAACTGTAATTAATTCTATGGCTTTGCAGGATGCACTGGAAAAGGTGGGTTTGAAAACACGCCTGCTTACTGCAATTAAAATGGAACAAATCTGCGAACCTTTTATACGCAGAAGAGCTGTTAGACACTTAGAAAAAGGTAGGGTAGTAATTTTTGGTGCCGGCACTGGAAACCCGTATTTCACAACTGATTCTGCCGCCGCACTAAGGGCTATTGAAATTAAAGCAGATGCAGTTTTAAAAGGAACCCGAGTGGATGGAATCTATACAGCCGACCCCGAAAAAGTTCCAACTGCAACTAAATATGAACAAATATCATTTAAAGAGGTTTACGATAAAGGCTTAAATGTAATGGATATGACAGCCTTTACTTTATGTGAAGAAAATCAAGTTCCAATTATTGTTTTTGACATGAACAAACCCGGTAATTTCATGAAAATTGCCGATGGGGAATCGATCGGAACACTGGTTAAATAATCGGTAAAATTATTATTTTTGTAGAAATACACACATTATGAACGAACTCATACAATTGCAATTAATGGATGCCCAATCTTCAATGGATAAGGCAATCGATCATTGTGAAGCTGAATTAACTAAAATCAGAGCAGGCAAAGCTTCAGCAGGAATGCTTGATGGTATCTTTGTAGATTACTATGGTGCAGCCACTGCATTATCGCAAGTAGCCAGCATCAACACGCCCGATGCAAGAACAATAGTAATCCAGCCTTGGGAAAAATCACTTTTAAGTGCAATAGAAAAAGCAATTCAAGTGGCCAATATTGGCATTAACCCGCAAAACGATGGTATTGTAATTCGTTTAGTTGTACCTCCTTTGACAGAAGAAAGGCGTAAGGATTTAGTTAAAAAGGTTAAAGAAGAAGCAGAACGCGGACGTATAACCGTTCGTAATATCCGTAAAGATGCCAACGAGAAAATCAAAAAATTAAAAGGCGAAAGTGTTTCTGATGATGAAATAAAAACAGGTGAAGCTGAAGTTCAAAAATTAACTGATGCCTACATCATTAAAGTGGACAAGCATGCTGAAGCCAAAGAAAAAGATGTAATGACAGTTTAAAAAATTGTCAAATCCAATAATAGTCTGATTGGAAAGTCATAAAAAAAGGGAATGGGTTTTAATCCATTCCCTTTTTTTATGTTTGCACTACAAACAACAAAATCAATGAATTTATTGCTGAATTATCTAAAAAACCATAAGTGGATTGTTGCCTTGGCATTGCTTTTAGCAGGCATAAATATTGGCTTTTCCCTTATGGATCCATATTTTACTGGAAGAATTTTAGATTTATATATTAATAAAAGAGCAAATTTTACTGATAAAAGTACTTATATCTGGGGTGCGCTGGGCTTTATAGGTTTAGCTATTGGTGCAGCTATGGTCTCCAGAATTGCTAAAAATTTCCAGGATTATTTCACTAGTGTTATTGTGCAAAAAGTTGGTGCTAAAATGTATGCCGATGGCCTTCAGCATTCTTTAAAACTTCCTTATCAGGTTTTTGAAGATCAACGAAGTGGAGAAACATTGGGTATTCTTCAAAAAGTACGTTTAGATTCAGAAAAATTTATCACAGCTTTTATCAGTGTGTTATTTGTAAGCTTAATAGGAATGGTTTTCGTAATTGTTTACTCTGTTTCTATAAGCTATAAAGTAACACTTGTATATTTTGCTGCTATTCCAATTATTAGTTTTGTAAGTTGGTTTTTAAGTCGGAAAATTAAAATGATTCAACGCTCTATAGTAGGCGAAACTACCGCTTTGGCAGGATCAACAACCGAATCTTTAAGAAATATTGAGCTGGTAAAAAGTTTAGGATTGGCAGATCAGGAAATAGAAAGATTAAACCGCACAACCTACAAAATTTTAGGCTTAGAGCTTAAAAAAGTCAAATATGTAAGAAGCATGAGCTTTGTACAGGGCACAACGGTAAATTTGGTTAGAAGTACAATGATTGTAGTTTTGTTGCTGTTAATTTTCGACAACACAATTTCTCCCGGACAATATTTTTCATTTCTATTTTATTCTTTCTTTCTTTTTGGCCCTTTACAGGAGCTCGGAAATGTTATACTTTCCTGGAGAGAAGCAGAGGTATCATTAGGCAATTTTAAAAAAATTCTGAGTACGCCTATTGACCAGAAACCAACCGACCCCGTTTCTGTTCAAAAAATTAAAGACTTAACTTTTAACGAAGTAAGCTTTATGCACCAAACAGCGAATAGAAATGCTTTAGAAAGTATTTCATTTAAAACCCATAATGGACAAACCATAGCCTTCGTCGGTCCTTCAGGCTCGGGAAAAACAACATTAGTTAAACTTTTGGTTGGCCTGTACCAACCTAAACAAGGCGAAATCCTGTATAATGGCATTTCCAGTAAACAAATTGACTTAGATGCTTTACGTGAAAAAATCGGCTTCGTAACGCAGGATACTCAATTGTTTTCGGGTACCATCAGAGAGAATCTTTTATTCGTCAACCCCAATGCCACTGATGATGAATGTTATAATGTATTAAACCAGGCGGCATGCCAAACGTTACTGGCACGCGCAGATAAGGGCTTAGATTCTTTAATTGGCGAAGGAGGCGTAAAAGTATCAGGAGGTGAAAAACAGCGCCTATCAATTGCCAGAGCACTGCTAAGACGACCTGATATTTTAGTCTTTGATGAAGCAACCTCTTCATTGGATTCCATTACAGAAGAAGAAATTACAAAGACAATCCGTTCTGTTTCTAAATTAACAGATCATATAACCATATTAATTGCACATAGATTATCAACGATAAAACATGCCGATAAAATTTATGTGTTAGAAAAAGGAAATATCATTGAACAGGGCAAACATGAAGAGCTTATTGCTCAAAATGGATTATATCAGGCCATGTGGCGTCAGCAAATTGGGGAAAGATAAACAATGAAATTTCTTTTAACAGTATCTGCTTTATTTTTAAAGAGCTCAGCCCAAAAAATTGGCGACGTTTCGGTACATGCCCCTTCTATAATTAAACAGGACAGTATTATTATATATTTGGTACGGGCAATGGCATACGCGTACAAAGCTCCACAGATTTATTAAACTAGAAGTCTGAAAAACCAGTTTTTGCTGAAGCAACGGCATGGGCTGTACAAGCAGTTCCACTCTTTAAAGGACATATCTGGGCTCCAGACATTTCTTTTTGTCACAACTTATACTATTTATATTATTCAGTATCCGTTTTCGGTAAAAATTCTTCTGCCATTGGTGTAGCTACAAATACAACGCTCAATCCACTAGATTCGGCTTTCAAATGGGTTGACTACGGCAAAGTTATTGAATAAATTCCGTTTAAAAATCATTGGAATGTGATCGATCCCAATTTAATCAGGGATCAGACAGGTAAAAGCTGGCTATTATTTGGTTCTTTTCGGGATGGAATAAAAATTGCTGGCTTAACAAGTGATCTGCTCCATATTGACACAATTACAGCACCCATTAAAACAATTGCCAGCCGAAAAAAAGTTGTCGAAACAGGAAATAATGCAATTGAAGCACCCTTTATTTTTTATAAAAACAAATATTACTATCTCTTTGCTTCAATAGATTATTGTTGCAAAGGAGAAAAAAGTACCTATAAAATGATCGTTGGAAGATCAAAAAGCGTTACAGACCCATATTTAGACCATCAAAATAAGGCTTTGACTGATGGCGGGGGAACAATTTTATTAACCGGTGACAACAATTGGCATGGGGTTGGGCACAATGCAGTTTATACTTCTAATGGCGTTGATTATTTAATATTTCATGGATATGATGCACATGATCATGGCAAATCAAAATTAAGAATCGAAAAACTGATCTGGAAAAATTCTTGGCCGTATTTAAATTCCACTGTTGACTTAAAGAACTGATTTTAATGGATATATTTATTTCCTAATTTAAACGATCAAAAATGACTTTGTTATATTTTATTAATCTGGGCAATACTGAAATCATCCTATTGCTGATTATATCCGGGATTCCTTTTTTATTAACATTATATGCTGTAATAGATATTGTAAAATCAACTTTTAAAACGAGCAGCAACCAAATCTTATTTCTTTTACTCGTTTTGTTATTTCCAATTTTTGGCAGTATAATTTACTTGATTATGCGCAACAACTTTAAATAACAACCAGTATAAATTACTTTGTATTTCGCTCATTAATATCCTGAAGGCTAAGCTTGGTTAAAGATTTGGTCTTTAACCAAGTGATTCCTGCTATCGCAATTGTCATACTTCCTCCAAATACAACGGCTGGCACTGTTCTCATCAATTTTGCTGTTAAACCAGACTCAAAGGCTCCAATTTCATTTGAAGAGCCTATAAACATACTGTTTACCGCAGACACCCTACCACGCATTTCATCGGGCGTAAGCAATTGCATAATGGTTGAACGTATGATGACGCTTACACTATCAAAAGAACCTTCTAGAAACAAGAAAAATAAGGTCAAATAGAAGCTTTTAGATAGCCCATAACAGATAATACTTAAACCAAAGCCAGTAACAGCAATCAGTAAATTTCGCCAGGGCTTATGCATTGGTGAAAAACGTGTCATAGCTAGCATTGTAATAACCGAACCAGCTGATGCTGATGCGCGCATAAAACCTAAGCCTTCAGGACCTACTTTTAAAATATCGTTTGCAAACACAGGAAGTAAAGCTACGGCACCACCAAAAAATACAGAAAATAAATCTAAGCTCATGGCCCAAACCATCATTTTAGTCTTAAATACAAAATGAATCCCTTCGGTCAAACTTTTAACAATTCCCTCTTTTGGAATAAATTTAGGTGGGTGAACATTTAAAAAAAATATACACACCAATGCAGTAAATATAAAAGTGATAATCACAATATAGGTTATTGTGATTCCAAAAAAGCCATATATTAAACCACCTGCTGCCGGACCTAATATAGACGCCATTTGCCAGCTTGAGCTGCTCCAGGTACTTGCATTTGGATAAAGTTCTTTTGGTAAAATCTGTGCCATTAAAGAAAATGTTGCTGGGCCAAAAAAACCTCTAGCTAAACCAATTCCAAATACCATCGTATACATAATGGGCACAATATAATGTACCGGAATATATTGGTGCATGTAGCTCGTGGTTACTGTTAACATAATCAAGGAACAAGCAAACACCCCCGAAAATATTTTAAGCAACAAACCTCTCTTTTCGCTCTTATCAGCAATATAACCGCCGTACAAAGCAATTGTAATGGCTGGTATAGCTTCGCATAAGCCAATTAGCCCCAAGGCTAATGGATCTTTAGTTAAATGATAAATATAAATCCCGAGCACTACAGCCTGCATTTGATAGGCAAAAGTAAAGAAAAAGCGCATGCCTAAATAGGAACGGAATTCCTTATAGCGTAGCGCTGCATACGGATCTGGTTTTATAATTATGGAATTGGGGTCTGAATCTGCCACTTGAATAAATTTATGTACAAAACTACGTTTTGAAAGCTAAATATTGTAATTGAATTATTTTTACGCTGTAAACCTCACTAAAAAATGATATTAAGAAATTTTATCAAATGAAATACCACGTTCCAGTTTTTTCAAATGGGACTTTAACAATAAGTTTTCAGGTTTATCCAGCAATGCATCCTCTTCAAAAATTTTAATTACTGTATTTCTTGCTTCCTGTAAAATAATCTGGTCGGTAGCCAAATCTGCTAACTTCAAATCCAACACCCCACTTTGCTGGGTTCCGGTAATATCTCCTGGTCCACGCAACTGCAAATCTATTTCCGATATTTCAAATCCATTATTGGTCCTTACCATCGTTTCCAAGCGTACCTTTCCTTCTTTGCTTAGTTTATTGCTGCTCATTAAAATACAATAAGACTGTTCAGCTCCGCGCCCTACCCTTCCACGCAGCTGATGCAGTTGAGAAAGCCCAAAGCGTTCCGCATTTTCAATGACCATAACCGAAGCATTGGGTACATTTACACCAACCTCAATTACTGTGGTCGCTACCATAATCTGACTTTTGCCTTCAATAAACTGTTGCATTTCAAATTGTTTATCTGCATTTGGCATTTGACCGTGTACAATACTGATTTGATAATTTGGCCGTGGAAATTGATAGCTTAACTGTTCTATACCAGCTTCAAGATGCAAAAGATCTAACTTTTCACTTTCTTTAATCAATGGATAAACAATATAAATCTGTCTGCCTTTAGCAATCTCCTGCTTCATAAAACCAAACATACGCAAACGCTGTCCTTCAAAAAGGTGTTTGGTTTCAATAGGTTTTCTACCTGCTGGAAGTTCATCTATCATTGAGACATCCAAATCTCCATATAATGTCATGGCTAAAGTACGCGGAATTGGTGTAGCAGTCATCACCAATATATGTGGTGGAATTGCATTTTTACGCCAAAGCTTGGCCCGTTGTTCTACCCCAAATCTATGTTGTTCATCAATTACAACCAAGCCAAGATTTTTAAATTGTACTTTATCCTCAATGAGCGCATGAGTACCAATTAAAATATCAATTTCACCATTTTCCAGTTTTTGATGCAATAGCATTCGCTCTTTCTTTTTAGTATTGCCTGTTAAAATGGCCACATGAACCAAATTATCTTTAACCAATTCTACAATAGAGGCATAATGCTGCCGGGCAAGAATTTCAGTAGGGGCCATCATACAGGCCTGATAGCCATTATCATTAGCCAAAAGCATACTCATTAAAGCAACTGCAGTTTTACCGCTCCCTACGTCTCCCTGCACCAGTCTATTCATCTGAATACCCCGCTGGGTATCCAGCCTAATTTCTTTAACCACTCTTTTTTGAGCGTTTGTTAATTCAAACGGCAAAAACTCTTTATAAAAACGGTTTACTTTTTCTCCAACCTGATTAAAAACTAGTCCCTTAAATTTTAGTGCCCTTAAATGTTTATTGTTTAACAGCTGCAGTTGAATAAAAAATAGCTCCTCAAATTTCAACCGCCTTTCTGCTGCATTTAAATCTTTTTGGTCTTTAGGGAAATGAATATCGAGCAAGGATTTGCGCCTGTTAGGCAATTGGTATTTATCTAAAATATACTGTGGCAGGGTTTCTGGAATATGGGCAATAACAAGATCCAGTAAACCAGCAATTATACGCTGCAGGCCTTTTGAATCTAGATTAAATTTTTTGAGTTTCTCTGTTGAATTGTAAACAGGCTGCAAGGTTAAATTGCCTCTTCCAATTTGTTTTTTCTGATACAATTCAATTTCTGGATGCGAGATGCTAAAACTTCCATTAAACAGATTAGGTTTACCAAAAACAGTATATACAAGCCCAACAGTAATGTTTTCATCAACCCACTTTAAGCTCTGAAACCAAACCAACTCCATTAATCCCGTTTCATCTTTAAAAACAGCAACAATTCTTTTAGTTCGTTTTTCACCAATAACCCTTTTGCTTATAATACGGCCAATAATTTGAATATACTGGGTATCCGGAGCAATTGAATTTATTTTATAAAATTTTGTCCTATCAATATATCTGAACGGGTAATGGCATAGCATATCTTGATATGTGAATATATTAAGGTCTTTTTTTAAAACCTCAGCACGGCTAGGTCCAATGCCTTTTAAAAATTCAACAGGAGTATCTAAGACTGAATTAAACAAAATGTTTATTGTTTTTTGTTAACAACACTTTTTACTAATTGCACATTAAATATCAATATTGACAAAAGCAATAAAGAATAGGCAAATATTTGATGAATATCTATTTTCTCTTTAAAATAGAAAAATGCAGCTGCAAAAGCAACTATTGGATTTAAATATATTAAAATCCCTAAAGCCGATGATGGCATACCCAAAAGCGCATATGCATTTAAGAATAAAGGTATAATGGTAAAAACAATTGCAATAATAAAAATATATTGCCAAAAATAAAGTTCGGTTGGTAGTGGATTTGATTTTGTAAAATAGAAAGGTAATAACATAACGCCTGACAATATCAATTGTAGTCCAAGGAAATTAAATTTATCTACATGCCGAACCACTTTTAGTAATATCAAGTATAGGGCATAACATGATGCAATAGCAATTGCCCAAATTACTTCATAAACAGAGCCTGTACCAAGCAATGCAATACTCATTAAAGCAATGCCCATGGCCACTATTTTAGTCTTTGTAAGCTCCTCCTTTAAAATCAGGAAACCGCATAAAGCGGTAAGCAGCGGACAAACCATATAAGCAAATGCAGCTGATTTTAAGCTGATGTTGTTTACTGCATAAATATAGGTAAACCAATTACCTGTTATTAACCAGGAACATAAAAGTGTTAAAAGTAAAAATCTAAGTCTTTCTTTTAAAACAAGTGATTTAATAAAAATAATATCCTTTTTTAGGCTTTCCCGTCTAAACATGAGGATGATTGTACACATTACCACTATAGAAGTAAATATTCTATAAAATAAAATTTCTTGCGGGGGAAAACCTTTTAAGGTACGTAACGGTACAGACATGGTTCCGCAAATGATATAGGGAACAACACCAGCAAGAAAGTATTTGCTTTTATTGGTGGCCAAAATTAACCAGTCACTGCAATTACAGAAATTTCTACGTTAACATTTTTAGGCAGTACAGATACCTGAACGGTTTCACGGGCAGGAAAATTGGCTGTAAAATACTGTCCATAAATTTCATTTACCTGTGTAAACATTCCCATGTCACTCAAAAAGATAGTTGTTTTTACAACATGGTCAAAAGCTAGCCCGGCTTCCAATAGAACAGCTTTAAGGTTGCGCATAACCTGATGTGTTTCTTCTTCAATATTACCAATATTTAATTGGCCATTTTCAGGGTTGATTGCAATTTGTCCGGATACGAATAAAAAATTACCAGCTTTAACAGCCTGACTATAGGGACCAATTGGAGCAGGTGCGTTACTTGTTTCAATAATGTGCTTCATTAAATATGAGTTTAAGATTTTGTAAGCAATTGTATAAGCTTATAGATGATGCCAGCCAAAAAAATAGAAATCGCTAATGCATTTATAATATGCATAATTTTGATGTTAATATTAGTAGGCCTATTTGGGTCTTTTTTTCTAAAGAAATACATGTTACAAATGTAATAAATAAAAAAAGAGGGCTTCAAAATTTGAAGCCCTCTTTTAATTTTTATGTGAAAAATACTAGTTTCTAGCAGTTTCAACACGACGGTTTTGGATACGACCTTCTTCAGTATCGTTTGAAGCAATTGGATTAGCTTCGCCAAAACCTTTAGTAGCAACTTGACTAGCATTAACGCCAGAGTTTACTAAATAAGTTTTAACAGAATTCGCTCTGTCTTTAGATAATTTCAAGTTGTATGCGGCAGTACCTTCGCTAGAAGCATAACCTTTTACAGTTACTTTACTACCGTTTTCACGCAAAGTTGAAGATAATTTATCTAAAGTTGGATAAGACTCAGTTTT
>Ga0116227_10013513_pt1 | contig 12799 bp, 17 predicted proteins | sample S1TSphgellanicum_FD_89693 | JGI IMG/M metagenome (GOLD analysis project Ga0116227, IMG submission 89693) | Host-associated microbial communities from peat moss isolated from Minnesota, USA - S1T2_Fb - Sphagnum magellanicum MG | ecosystem: Host-associated > Plants > Peat moss > Unclassified... | reverse complement strand
TATTGTGTAATTTTTATATAGATAATAGATGAAGAATTGAGGGGGAGAGGAAGGGGGAGAATAGTGTTGTTTCTACTTTTAGAAAAAAAATGAGAATAAAATATATTCTTACATCATTAGAAAAAAGAATATCAAAATTATGTTGTGATTTGTTTTTCAAAGTTGTGTAATTGATCATTTTTATTAATGTGTGATTAGTGTTGTGAAACAAATATGGTCTTGGAAATTAAATCGTTATATTGAATATTTAATTAATTAAATTTTTTTTGTGCCCAATGTTTTCCAATTTAATGGGGCAAGAACATCAAGAAAGGATGTTTTGGGGAGAAAATCAATTTTCATCAAATTAAAAAAAATTATTAATTTTTTTCAATAAACTATAGTAGATAACCATAATATTGAAGGATTTGAACAAGTTTTCAACTCCATAACTTGTCTATAGCCAAATGTGCTTAAATCTTCTTATGGATGATTGCCATTTGAGTAACATCACAAAAATTAGGAAAAAAATATTTTTATTTAATAATATTGAAAAAAAAAAACTTGCCATCATCAAAAAATGGACATATATTTTACATAACAAAAATGGCAATATTGAAAAATTAATGAAGGCATTTTTTAATTCATATTGAATTGAATCACATTTATGAATATTGTAAATCAATTTAACCAAAAACAATTGTAGATTTAAATTTTTTTTCATAACATGTTATTTTAAATTATTTCTAAAAACCCTTTCAATTGATTATTTATGAATTATAATAATGTTTTGAATACATTATTGAATAAGATCATGTTTTTATTTGTGGCATTTGAATGAATTCTTAAAAAAAGAACATATGTTAAAATTTGAATTTCTTAAACAATTCCATGTCAAACATAATAAAATTAACTTTTTGCTTTATGTCAATAAAGTCTTGAAATGATTTGGTGATTAAAACCTTGGTGCATTTCCATGAAGTCATGGGTACAAATTTTAATGGATGTGTGCATTAATGTATATAGTGTGTATATGCATTAATGTGTCATGTGCAAATGCAATATACAAACATATACATATGATGGTGGTGAATGGCATCCAAAAAAAATTACCAACAAAACTCGAAAATAATAGTTTTATTTTTCACAACATGTATTTTTGTGACAATATGTTATGAAAGAATACAATTTGTGATTCCATAACTTGTAAATTTTTAAAAAAAAAGATTGATGTGTTGTATGATGAAGTGACATTCTAATTCATGTCATATTAATTTGGGAGCTCATAATATGTAAGTCAAAATTCTAAAATTAAAAATTACATAGTGCAACATGTGACTATCCAAAATGACTAAAAACATTTTCATTAAAAATGTCGTAATTAATTAGTCAATTTTTACTAAAATCATACAAGTTACATATTAATCAATTTTTGTCCCATTTCATTGAAAACCTAATGAATTTGGGTAGTTGCAAAACCCATGATTCCTTCTTGTGATCCATTTGATGCACCTTGAGATCTTGAATTGTTGCAACTATAAGCAAAATTCAAATGGATTCCATTTATGCAATAGGGGATAAGGTTTCATTGAAATTAATATCTTCAACTTGTGAAAATCCCATGGTTCTTAAATGAATTTTAGTCCTTGCTTTACACATGTTACATGATGTAATAGAGAATCAACAACATTTAAGAACATTGTCCCATGAACCAATTTGTTTTTTTGCATGAAACATGCGATGTTTATGAACACCTCCTTCAAGGATTATTTTTTCAAACTCAAATGATGCTAATAACTTTTGTGAAATGATCTCCCATAAAAAAAATTTCATGCAAGAGGAATTCCATCTTCATTTTCCAAGTATGAAAATTATTGCCAATAAGTTTCTCAATGCTTTAGACATCCAAAGTAGATGCCATGATTGTGATTAGTTTTGATGTTTTGAATGATGAAATTGTGATTGGATGTTTCATCAATGATGAAATTGCATGTTGGAATGGGTGGAATTGATAGAATGTTATCACCTCTGCATGAGAGCTTCAAGATCTCTCTAACCCAAATCAAGATGTGCATCCTTGATTATCACAGAGTCTATCTAACCCACAAGCCCGGGCAGCATATGCCAAGCCACACCTCAATTCCAACGCTCACTTTAAAAGCTACAGTACCTAGTCAGAAAGTTCAATATCTACAAGACAGATCCTGCTGCAACAAGCAAAAGCAAGCAACAAAGGCACAGATCTGAATGACTTCATTTCGCATGCAGCACAAGAAAAAAGGTCATAACTTGGGAACAAACAAAAGCAGTCGCAGAGATCCACATCCCAGAAACATCAATCCTGGATTTCTGGATATTTGCAGGGCATCATTGGTGCTTGATCTCTCAACTTCAATCAGTAGCACTTGGGTTGGTGATCAATTTCTCGCTGTCGGGCCACCAGGGTGAATTTCTTTGTACATACCCAAAGTGGCAGAAAATCTCTCTGCCATCAAAATATACGTGTACATTATTGTTTCAACATGGTTGGTTCTCTACTGCTACAGTTCTGTGGATTCAAGGCAACTGTTGCATCTAAAAGTGTAACACGAAACTCAGGGTGACATGGTTTACCATGTACAGAAGGAATTAAGAATTCCTACTTTCAATTATTTCTCAATAGAAAATCCCCTCAATACCCTGTAACCAGGTTCAAGCTCAAAGCTTCAGGGACTCAATTCAAAAGGGTTTATCCTGCACATGAAAGACTGACTGGAGAAGAGAAAGAGTGTTCAATCAAGAAAGAAAAAAAGGGAACATCTTCATTTCCCACCTGTGTCTAGGAAGATGTCTGAATCCACAGCTTCTAAACTAACAATGTTTCAGCTTTCTGTACAAATGCCAAAATGCACCACTGATTTTCATGCAACCATCTCACATCATGTGCCATTTCTAGCACAACTTCAAGTTCCAACAGGCTAGTGCATTGAACTCTCTGCACAGTTTGAAGTCTCCCTTCCTAGTATCCACCTATACACTCAATCATGTTTCACAGCTCCCATTAAACCTGGGTGTTTTCAATCCTCCAATCATAGCTCCCAGATCCATTAAAGCTTCAATGTCTGATCCACAGCTTCTAAACTGCAATGTTTCAGCTTCCTGTACAAATACCAAAATGCACCGATATGCAACCATCTCAGATTGTGGACCATTTCTCGCATAACTTCAAGCTCCTCCCTGAGGCTATTGTATTGTGTGCTTTGGATGCTCCACACATGAGTTGAAGTCTCTGGGCTTCCAGTATCCACCAACTATACACTCTTGGTTGGGCAATCGGGCAGTTGGGAAAAAAAGCAGACAGTACTTTTGTATTGTCTGCAGTAAGGACCCATTGCTGAGTTAATGTTCTCGGACTTAATACCTACTGAAACACCCTAGGTACGTACCAACTACTTTTCAGTGTATTTATAGGCCGTCAATCTGTGTATCTCCAAGTTTGAATTGATGTGAACCTGCTTAATCTGCTCAAATTTCTTTTCAGCATTCTCTGTAAGCTTTTGAGTCCAAGCACACTAAAGTATGCCAGAAAACCAGTCTCATTAGTGCAGAAAATGAAAATGCATGATAATCAAGCTTGAAAGTATTAGAGAGCGTGCCATCTAGGGTTGATTTCAGCTCCTAGCAAGTTGAATGGGCTTGCCTACAGACAGACATGCTAGGAGCCGAATTGGCCCACCTATGGACTTGCTAGGAATCAGCCAAGATAGCCCACTCTCTAATGTTGAAGTCAGGGAATCCCAGGAAAAAAACAGAGCTGCATTTATGCTGAATCTGCCTGGGTGACTGATTCAGCCACCACCCAGGTCTAATCAGGCCACTAAGACAAGTTCAGCACAATTAAGAAGCCTAGAAAAAGGCCTAAACAGCCAGCCCAGACTTTTAACTTATGTGAAACCTTTTGACAATGAATCTTAAAACTCTGATATTCAATTTCTGAAAGAATTATTTACATCAGCCTGTTGGAGCTTCTACAGCTTGCTGAAATACATGGATGGTGATCTTCACAACTACAATGATGAAGATTCTTTACTATGTTTTTGCTTTCCAACTCTACTCCCAAGAGTTCTATGAAAGAAAAAACAAAACAAAACAAGACAAAACAAAAAAAATACACACTGCTGCTGGAACTCTTACAAAGCGGATTTGAAGACTATGCAACAACTTCAATCCACAGTTGTGACAATTTGTCAGTGCATCAATGGCAACAACCATGAATTCATCTGCAAAGTTTTTGACAGTTTTGCAGTTTTTGATCTTGATGTCATGGCCTCTCCTCACCGCCTTTGGAAGTTGAGAAATTTGATGGCAAGCACAAAGATGGCAGCAAAGAAAACAGCCCAACCAACCAGCACAGCTGCAACTGTTGGGAGGAAGCTGTGTTTGAATCCAAAGCTCGTGTTGATGTAATCTGAGACTGTTGTATGTGAATCCAGAGATCCTACAACTTGCACAGGTGTGGTTACATCACCAAACTGTGACACAACCAGACCATAGATTGTCCAAGCCACTGGACATATCCAGTAATACCAAATCCACCATGCTGGAATTTGCTGCAACAAGCACATCATGATCCCACCACCACCAACAAAGCTCAATTCACACTTGAATGGAATATTTTAGTGAGAGAATGGCTTGAGATCTAAAAACCCTAAACCCTAAACCACATTATCTGAAGCTCAGGAAAAAAATTTGGTGAGCAAAATGCAAGATGCAGCACTTGGTCTGAAGCACCCATTAGGATATTTTTCAAGGTATGTACACACATGCACAGTTGCAAGTTTCAGTTTTTCCAAAGTGATCTGGATCATGTGGACTTAGATCTATTCAGCAAGTGCTCAAGAATTGCAGCTCTAGTGCTGAATTCACAGTGTGCAACTCAAGGATCAATTGCAGCTGCAGATTCATGTCTCAGAGATGGGAAATTGAGAAAGTTTTATACTTACTGGCTTGGCAATCAAGAAGCCGGAGAAGAGGTTGAACAAGGAGTAGAAGAAGGATGCGAGGATTTGGGCGAGTTGACTGTTGGGTGTGAGAGCCACCATCATCATTCCATAGAAGGTGAAGGAGATGAGCGAGAAGAATAACACGAACAAGAACCAAAAAAACTTGACCGCTGTCCACTCAAATCCGATCATCGAATATGTAATTCCCGCATACAGAATTGATTGCACCAGCACGTAAGGTATCTCAATCAAAATCTGTACTTCCACAAAAATAGGAGTTAGGAGGTTTGCAGCATTCTTCCCAAGCCACACTCTGGATGGGTAATACTACAGTGGAGGATACAGGAGTGCACAATGTTTCTTATGCCAGTAGCAGCCATGGAAAGAGTGACTGTTGTCCTGTGGCTTGAGCTCCATTCCAAGGAGGTTGCAACTGCTAACTACTTCTGCATATAAATCTGTTTACCCTAAACCCTAAACCTTCCCACTGTAGTGACAGATATCCTTGGAAGATCTACATTGGGTACAAACAATGCTCTGAAGATCATGATGATCGAGACTAGAGAGCTTGCCTGTGCGAGTGCATAAGGAATTGCTGAGTACATCCCTGCTGCCTTTTCTCTGTAAAACACTGTGCGCTCAATGCTCACCACTGGCTGAACTGTGCCACAATTGTTGAAGCAAATGAAAATGGTGGCTCCATATAGAGCACCCAAGACGATGAACAAGTCGGTAGAATTACCTCTGCAGCCAAAGAATCAAAACTCCAAAAAGTCAATTCACCAGCAAGTCTCTTAAGATCAATGCACTCTTGAAGAACCATGCATGTGCAATACCACATCTCACAGTGAGGTCCAAATACAGTTGTAGCTCAATAGTGTACCCTGCTTTCTCTTCAACATCAACACCCATCACAAAGAATGCAAATTCTGAGATGCTGTTCCCTAGAGTCTTTTTTCTGTACAAAAACATGAAGGGAATTTTTCTGTAGAGTCTTTGCTTGACGTCATGACACCTAACCCACCCACCTGTTCGGGCCAACGTTCCAGAAGAGACTGCCAAAAACCAATCCTGTGGATATGGTGAATACAAGTCGCACAAGATTATAGTTTGGACTACGCCAATATGTCAAATGCTGTTTCCACAAAGTACACATGAGCTGCTGGAAGAGTGGCTGTGAGAATTCAGTTGGGAATGACAAATCCTGGGACTCTGGAGCTGGCTTGCTCAACTCCTTCACTAGCTCCTTGTTCCGTCTGCACCACCGAGCAGCTCCATGTCAAAGAAATAAAATGACAGGAAATTACAGCAAACAAGCTCTGTATAAATTGTCTCAGAATTTTTTCCACTGACAGAAAGGGGGTTTATTGGGATTCGATGAAGAATGCACTGACCGGTACAGAGAAGATTTCTCAAAGATTTCTGCAAAGTCAACGCCAAGTCTGCTCTCAACAGACACATTGCTGGCCTCCAACATCCATGTTGCAGGGTTATCTCCTTCCTTGATTTTACTTACACCTGGTATAGCCTGCACAACCCAAGTTGAAATTCTCAATGAAGAGACACACAGAGAGAGAGAAAGAAGAAGCTCACTCAATCAATACATGGGTGGGTTCTGCATAGTTGTCTATGTATGCACACCCATTTGGGTTCAATCTTCACAGTTGTGAATGGAAAGCTCTGCATAGGATCCCTCAGTGCAGAATCTACCTTATCTGATGAGAGTTGGATTGAAAACAGGTGCAACCGTGATCTTTCCTACTGAGTAACTTCTAGCTACAAAATTCCTTATAGGGTTGCAGAAATTCTGTAGTGTTGTACATATATAAAATTTGAAATTCTGACTACTTTTTTTTTTTTCCCCTGCATAATTCTGACTGTCACTCTGAATCCTCTGTGTTGAATCTCAAAGATGTTGAATCATGTAATTTCTTACCTCGAAGTATTCTACTAGTTTGTTTGACTGATGTCCCAAAGGTCCCATATAAATAACACGACCTCCGCGCTTCAATAGTAGCAGCTGTTACAACACAAAAATTGTCAATGGTATTAGGGCAACTCCACCAGTGCACTGTACAGTACATTTTGGATGAAGAAAAGTCAAAACATGCCGGTTTGGCTCAGCAAAATGGTTTTGGCCCAGAATTTCTGTTTTATGGGTGCAGTTGGGAACAAGTATTTCTAACTAATCCTGGATGTGAGAAATACTGTTGCAGGGCCACATACTGAGCATGGGTAAACTTGCTCTTGGTACTGCAGATGCATACTTAATCAACAGTATCAGTGCACTGTGCACATTATGTACTCAATCCACATCATTGCAACAGTCTCATGTTGTTGCCAGCAAGTTTTTGGTTTTTTTCTGAGGTAGGTACTTATGTGGGCGGTGATGAGTTTGAATACGGTTTCATTGGTTGGTACCTCATCAAATGCTTCAAAGATGTCAATGCTAGGTTGGTGGATGGTGCACACAACAGTGCGACCTGTGTCGACGGTATTACGAACAGTGCGCATCACAATTGCAGCAGCTCGAGCATCAAGTCCACTAGTTGGCTCGTCCATGAAGATGATGGAGGGGTTGGCCACCAGCTCCACCGCAATTGTTAACCTCTTTCTCTGTTCTGTTGAAAGTCCAGTGATCGCTGGTAGTCCTACCAAAGCATTCTCCAGTGACTTCATTTCCACCAGCTCCATCACCTGTTCTACGAAACTCTGGAATCGTCCATCCAAAAACAAAAGAATTTTAGTAGACCCAAAATAGTAATAATAATATTGTCACACTTACATGTATGAATCCTTTTGCCTACTGATCAGCAGCAACATATACATTAAGGTCTGGGGTGGCAGATTATGTCATTTTCCCAACCACATTATAATATGACATAATCTTCCAGTGATGAGCATACACTTGTAATACCTACTGACCAAAATCTGTATGTTGAACATGAATTTTTCTTTAAATCATTGAATCTGGCACCCCAGACCTTACTGTCATGGAATGGACTCTCGCCCTTGTTGCCCATTATGTTGGGTGCATTGCCTAGCTCATCCTCCTGGGCTTGCCTGGCGGCTTACCCAACATAATGGGCAGGGGTTTCACCTATGGACTCAAGGAACCATTGAAATGGCAACCAAAATTCAATCTTGGTGATCAGTGATAATATACATGTAAGGAAACCATTGAAATGGTGACCAAATTCAATTGGGAGCATAACGGGGAGAAATGGGGCAGTTGTGAATTAAGAGTGGAGGTGGTTGAATAATATCTGGTTACCTACTTACCATCTTTGTCTCAGCATTGACCTCTCGTCCAAGGCGTAACCAAGCTGAGAAGATGAGAGATTCACGAACAGTAACTTGAGGAGAATGTATGTCGGTCTGCTCACAGTAGCCTGAGATGCGAGAGAAGGTTTTCTGGTTCTTGGGAAATCCAGAGATGCGGATGTCACCCTCTATGTAGCCACCAGTTTTCCTTCCAGCCAAAACATCCATTAAAGTGGTCTTCCCGGCTCCACTCACTCCAACCAATGCGGTAAGAACACCTGGTCGAAATGCGCCTGTGATATTTGATAGCAGCTTCAATTTTGTTTCTGTAAATCCATCTTGCTTCATTTCCTGCCATATTTTGATCGAATTACCGGTGCATGCCCACCAACCCACCCATCATCAGAACATCAATACTCTCACCATCTCCCAATACTAGGAAGTTTAATGCAGTCTGGTAAAATCCTCTCTCTTTTTGTCAGAGAAAGAACTGGTGGGTAAGGGTCAGGTAGTTTGACCCTTGACTGGCAGTTCTCATTAATCAAAGAACCAGGTGTTGGCCCAGAATTGCAGCCCTCCAAAACTCAAATGACCTACCCTAGACTGCTGGTTCTTTGCTGGTTCTTCAAAGAAACCCATCGGTTCCTTGAATTTTTTCAAAACCCCAAAAAGAGTATGTAAACAACCAAGGGTTCTTTGATTTTGAAAATTTTCAAAAACTTGGAACCAAAGGTTGGAACAGAATCAAAGAACCACCCAATGTGGGTTTTCATCAAAGATAGTACAGACAAAGGATGGAACTTCAGCTATGAGAAAGAAGAGCAAGTTTGGCAATGAAGCATACCGCTGGCATGTCAACAAAGTAGCTTATGTCATCAAATGAAATCGCCAAGGGCTGGAATGGTAGAACCATTCCTTTGGTTATAGCATGTGAAGTAGTTTTAATATCACTGCTGTTGTTGCCACTTCCATTTCTTTTGAGTGAATTTACACTTGGAATCTGTTGCATTTGCAACTCTCCAGTCTGAGTAATTGAACTGTTTGTCAAGGATCGACGTGGATGGGATCTCTTTGATCGTTTCCGATCTTTCAAAAGAACTTGTGTCCCTTCACGGTTTGCCTGCTTTTCTGCAAGTTCCTCCTCTGACAACACTGCTTGGGGCTTCCCTACAGCTGAACACAATCCCAGGAGTTACCCAATGTCAGGTAACTCTAGATCAACTAACTACATGATCAAACAGAGGAGTAGGGAGGTCACTTATTATTTATGAAGAAAAAAGGAAAAAAAACATGTTTATCAATTGTCAAGTTTTATAATATTTGGGTATGGATAAATATGGGTAGATATTGACATTCATCCCATTTATAGCTAGGTAACAAAATAAAAACATTTGAAGGGGTATGAGAAAGGTATATTTATTGGGTAAACCTTGTAAATCTGGTACCTAATACATATAAAGAGCAATGGTGCTCTTGGAGTGGTAAAGCTTCGGGATCCATTGGGGTCATCATGGGGGAGAGGGGTGTGTATTAACTCACCTGGCATAAAAGCAATGGCCAAAGTGAAGCCGATATTGAAGATGATGATATATCCCACCAATGCGCCAATACCAATCCAATACCAATAGGCATCAGCAAATTGTCCTCGACTCTCCAGAACTTGCACTCCTAAAGGCTTTGTACTATTGCCAGGAGGAATCTGCATTGCACCGCAAAATAAATAAGTAAGTAAGTAAATTTGAGCATATAATAATTGAGAAGAAAAATGAAGCAGCTGCCCACTTACAGAACAGCACCTTCGCTGTGTGATGTAATGGTTTTCCTATTGGTCTTTGGCTGCCTCAGGAGGATGCAAAATTTTGAGGACCTACCGTTTGCCAACGGGGTGCAAGCATTTCATTCACACTGATTGCTTGTTCTGCATAGGTTAAAGGGGAAATCCAGTAGCCCCAAATCCACCATTTCTTGATATATGTCCTTGGAACAACAAACCCTCCAAGCATGAAAGTGAGAAGAATGACGAGGAAGCCAATAGTATTGGCAAGCACCATAGTTCTGCACAAAACTGCAATCAAGCGGAACATGGCTGCTGCCATCTGCCCCACTAAAAACAGCAGCAACAACTGCTTGAAAAATCTATCAGCCTCAGGTGCATACCCAGTGACGTAGTATGTCATGCATACCCATACCATGCTTTGAAGCACAGTAATTGGAATGCTCAACACAATGGTAGACACTGAATAGGACCATGCAGGATAGAAGAGGAGATCCCGCTGCTTGATAAGGACAGGAAGCCGGGTAATCATTATTGCAAGGTCTCCAAAGCCATTGAACATGATACTTGTAATTGCATAAAATAGTGCACCCAGATAAGTTGTGCCATCACTTATGGTGCTGTGCTGAAGCTTGGTGCGGAAAAAAACGGTCATGGAAATGAATGCCCCGATTGCAAGCTGCATTTTACCATGTAAAAAAATTTGCCAATGAGAATTAAAAGACAAAATTTAGGACACTGACTTCTGTGCATAAAATCAACAAGTGAGAAACTTTCTGAAACTTTTTACAACTTTAGGAAAGTTGCTCTTGAACCGTGTTAGAATTGCAAATGATCAAGAGTTAGTCATGATGATTGTTGGGAAAAAAAAATTTAACAATAATAGAGCAAAGTAGGTAGTTTTTGAGAATACAAAACATAATTGTAAAGTGAGAAAGTGAAAACCAAAAAGAATGAGTTGAAAACCTGCAGAATCATGAATATGTAGACAACCGCATTGCGCTTCATGAGAAGCCATTGTTTGTCATAATTGGCCTTCAAAAGATCCATTTTGCTAGCTGAGTATTTCTCGGTTGTTAGTGCCGCCTTGTGGCTTTTTTCCTTTGGGAATGCTACTGCCAGTTCTTCCTTCATTTGGGCACCTATGGAAAACTGTTGGTATGCTTCTCTGAACTCTCTCACAGAAACAAAGTGATACGGTCGTTGTCTGTCAGACCAGTATTGTTCTTGATCTTTTCGTGATGTCACCTGTGTTTGTTTGTGTGTCATGTTCCAGCTCAAAACTGTTAAAATGGGTTATCCAAAACAATCAACCTAGAAAAGAAAACACTCTATTATTAAATGAATTATGGAAAGAAAAAAATCTCAAATTCAAAAGAGAAAACACCAAATTGTCAAAATAGGTTATATGGAAACAATCAAATTAAGAAGAGAAAAACAGTCAATTGTAAAATGGGTAAAGGAAGCAATCACACTCAGAAGACAAAAACACTTGATTGTGAAAATGGATTTTGGGAACAATCACATTAAGAAGAGAAAATTACACTCAATTATGAAAATGGGTCATGGAAAGTACAATCAACTGAAGACATGAAAACAATCAATTATAAAACGAGTTATGGAAACAATCAAAACAAGATGAGAAAACACTCAATTGTAAAACGAGTTTATGGAAACAATCAAATTAAGAAGAGAGAAAACAATCTTTCAAAACCTCACACATAGCTATCATGAAGAAGCATGACAAAATTTCTAACCTACATGAGTGTATTTCTATGCTTAGTTCACTAAATTATGTATGTGTGTAGTAAACTTTTATTAAAGAGAAAGGTGGGGAGGAGTGTACTACTAACCTCTTGCAAAAAGTCGGCAATACCCTTGCGATCAGGGCACTTAAACCCACAAGACTCAAAAAACTCGAGCACACAATCACGAGGTCCATGATACACAACCTGCCCCTCAGAGAGCAGAATGATGTCGTCAAACAGGTTAAAAGTCTCGGGAGCAGGCTGCAGTAGTGACACCAGAATTGTGAACTCCAGTATTTTTGCAGCCTGGCGCAAACTATTTATGATGGAGAAAGTAGTTGAGCTGTCCAAGCCAGTGGAAATCTCATCCATGAACAATGCTCGAGTTGGCCCCACTATCATCTCACCTGTCCAAGAAAACACACACACCAAAGAAACAAAAAAAGACCGTATGTTATGTGTGTAAAGCTCCCAAGTTGCAATGGCCAATCATATGTTAAAGTACAAATACTGCCAAAAAACCCATGTGATGGGTGATGATGTATCTTCAACATCAATCACCTTGCTGTGAGCTTTGAATTGGATGACTACTTGGACCCAGTAAAGCTTGAAAGCAATCCTGGAAGCTCTAAGAAAGCCCTGCAGCAGATTGAATTGACTACTACATCTTACAATGAAGCTCAAACTTGGTGTAAAAAGTTGGATATTATCACATTCATACCTGTAGTGACTCGTTTTCTCTGTCCACCAGAAATCCCTCGATGTAGGTCATCACCAACCATAGTATCCGCACACACATCAAGACCTAATACCTGCAGTAGCAATTGAAAGGTAAAAATGGCACCTCCAGTTCATGAATTGTCTCACCTGGGAAGAATTATTAAGCCATAATTGGAATTGCAAACAGAAACAAATTTTATTTAGACTTAAGCTAAAAAAACAATTTTACCATTTTTGAGGGGAGCTAAAATGACCATTTCTCAGGGTTTAGGGTATTGTTTTACAACTGACCCTTAGAATGTAGTCTGTAGCAATACTGCTTGAGACTCCTT
>Ga0116227_10013512_pt1 | contig 12800 bp, 8 predicted proteins | sample S1TSphgellanicum_FD_89693 | JGI IMG/M metagenome (GOLD analysis project Ga0116227, IMG submission 89693) | Host-associated microbial communities from peat moss isolated from Minnesota, USA - S1T2_Fb - Sphagnum magellanicum MG | ecosystem: Host-associated > Plants > Peat moss > Unclassified... | reverse complement strand
GTGTGGTTGGTGATTATGTGTTTGTGGGGTTGGAGTGTGTTGTGTGGTGTGGTGTGAGGGGGGTGTGGGGGGGGGGGGGGGGGGGGGGTTGTATCTTTAAGTTTGGTACAATATGTGTTGAGATATGATTGAAAATTATGGAAGGGACTCATTTAACCAATCCATAACATTTGTAAAATGAAATTTGAAAATTTGGAAATAAAATGTCATCATTTCATTACAAGGTGGACTTTTAAAGCGATGTAACCTCTTTTGTCATAGTCCATAAAAAACATTAATGGACTTTTATTACATAATAAACATGTGTGAAATGTTAATTTTTTCCCTAATATGATTGTGAGAATATTGTGATGTTAAAATAAGGGCTTACAAGTAAGTTTAATATTCTAATTTATTAAGATTTTGTAAGATTGTCAATAGTCTATAAAGTCCATGATTTATTAAAATGAAAAAATTAAGGATTGTTGTTTTGTAAAAAATGACATTATTACCTTACATAACAATGGGCAATTATAAAAATTGAAAAAGTCATGTTTTTTTGTTTCTAACTTTTCCCTTAGTTTATCAATTCAAAAGATGTGTCACAATTAAAAAATTTGTAAGTTTAAGTTTTAGGTGTTTCACTTGCCTCCTACTTTCAAATGGACAATTTAACATTGCCAAAACATTAAACATTTGAATTAGAATTTAAAAAATAATAAAATTGTGGATTCCACATGTGCCATTATTGATTCCACTTTAGTTTGCCAAGACTTTAGATTTTCTTGGTTTTAAGTTAAATTTAATTAATCCAACAACTTGGTTTTTTACAAGGAAGGACATGTTTTTAACCTAAAACTAGTTGATTTAACAAATTATTCCTTTTCCTTCAAATACATTAAACATCATGCAAACCTTTAGCAAGTCATGGTTCTTACATAAGCCCCACCAATGGTATGCCCCCACATTTCTTGAATTCATTCTAAGAATACAAAAAGTTAACTAGATTATGAAAGGATTCAAAAACACGTTCATTTATCACTATATTAAATAAAATGGTATTCCCAAAATTTGTAAATTTTCATAGGTTGTTTTTATTTAGGTTGCCAATTTGTATGTATAACATTTATATTACGTAACATGTTAGAATTTGCAATTTGGCACTTTGCTTACATTATTTTTAACTTATGAAATAACTCGTGTTACAATTATAGATTGTTGTATCCATCGATAATAAACATACTTGCTAAACTTTTCCTTGAGAACTATGTCTATATATTCAATTTTACATTCATCAGATTGGTGTTCTATTTTCACATGTATGTTTTCCACTTTTACTTGTGGTTTTATTCATGATGCACTAAAAATTAAAAGCTCTATTAAGTTTTGGGGCTTTACTTCTATACTTTTTGAGTAGATTAGACTTGTTTTAAATAATCATTTGAAAAAAATGAATTTTTTTGAATGAGTTTGACTTTCTTTGTTCAAAATTATGATGTTTTTTTTAAAAAGGGTAATGCAAAATGCAAGGATCTCTTTATTAGTCATTAAATTGTTCAATAATTTGGGTTGCTAGGATCCCAATACATGTAACAATGTGCCCTTTGATACTTAAGCTTAATTTTTCTTTCTATGCTTGTGATTTAAGAGTGCATTGTAAATTAGAGGTTTAGCACATTTCATTCACAACAACACATTTTGAGTTTTGCAACTGACCTTTACAACTACATACTAGTTAGAAAGGACATATGTGATTAGTGACTAGTGAGTTGTTAAACCCATGTTGTTTCACCCATTTAGTCACAAAGGACGTTGAATTGCAAATCCCAATTGTTTTAACAATTGTAATTTTTCATAATAATGAATTTTTTTTATAATAATAAAATTTCATGTCATCATTAACCTTGACATGATGTGTAAAATGCATGCCATCTTAGCTAAGTTGTTTTATTCAATTAATTGTTATAAAAGACGTTTTGATAGATGGATGACATGTGTCCAAAATCTATAAACATGTTATGAATCATCGCACATGACCAAAAGTCAACCTAGCCTTATAACCTAGTTAGGTTAGGCAACTTAACTTAGCTCACCTAGCTAAAAATAAACCTAGTTTAACTTAGCTAGGTTAGTTAACTATGTTAGGCAACCTATGTTAAGTGGCATAAATTAAAAACAAAGGTTAGACTTCTAACCCAAGAAACTTGACCTAACCCAAATGGTTTAGGTGTCATAGGTTGTAAGAATGAAGATTTGAACCCCTCACCTTCACTTTGGGGTTCAAATTCTCATCCATTGCACTACCACATTTTTTTATATTAATTATATTTAACACAAAGTTATAAAACTCAAAATGTTTAGCTTTGAATTAACCTTAACCACCTTAGGTTGACTTAAGTCAACTTACCTACTACCCAACAATTCAGCTTAGACCTCTTTAGGTTGATTACAATGAACTAGTTTGCCAATTTATATTACTTACTAACTTAACTTAAGTTAATCTAACCATTCTTAGGTTTAAAAAAACTAAGATAATTATGTTGCGTCTAGTCGCATCTAGTTGCACAAATTTAAAGTGGTTATAAACTTGATAAAATATTTTGTAATGAGGCTACTCAAATTGATTTGGCAAAAAACCTAAAACTAAGGGTTTAAGCAACCTATATAGGTTAACCTATTAGTTGGGTAACCTATTCTAGGTGTATTTAAAGATACTACATGTAGCAAATGTTTTATTTTGAGTTAAGTAACTTACAAGGGCTATATTATGAAGTAGGTTTTTACTAAGTAGCCTACATATAATGGTTAACTTATTAGGTATGTTAACCTAAAATAGTGTGTTAAATAATTAAAAAGTTAAGGAGTTATGTGTCACCTTTCTCCAAACAATTATTAATATTGTAGTCATAATTATAAGTTAACAATAAATTATTTAATACACATACACATGCATGTGAGTTTAGGATTTCAAAAAGCTTATTACACACAAAAATATATGGCATGTCATGACAAATATTGATGCCATAAATCCAAGACACAAAAACTTATGGTGTGACAAAAAATGATGGATTTTCATGAAAATTTATGACATCTTGTTGCCAAATGGCATGCCATACAATTATCACATGAAAGATTGAGCAATTATTAATTGCAAAGGACAACAATATTCTCAACTAGTTAATAAATGAAATTAGTTCATCAAATCAATGACACAAATCACGATGTTGACAAATAAGATCACATCATTTTGTTGGCATATAACATGCCATGTCATCATCATGGGAGATTGAGTAGTTATTAGTCATAGAGGTGAATGGGTCTTGCAACTAATTAATTATAGCTGTCGAACCATGACATCACATAACGTTTGCATGACCTTTGCAACTACATAATGATTTTTGTGATTAAGTAGTTACAATTGTAGTAAAAAATGACAATAGTCATTTTTGTGACCAATCCAAAAACCCATAAAGTGTTGTTGATGTATATTTAAAATTCAAACATTGGTGTCCATTAACTTGAGGCAAAAACAAAACCTATAAAAATAATTGGCATATAAATATAATGAACACACCTTATGAACTTTTGCCACATGGCATGTTTCCCAAAAAGGAAATATTGTCAATTGTCATTAATCACATGACCAACTAATAAAAGAAAATTCATTGAAATTAATGTAACGAATCATAAGGTTTTGCAACTACTAGTCAACCTTGTTGCCACATGGCATGCCATATCAACATCATTAGATCATAAGTTGTTATTATTCACCAACAATTGCAAGAATCAATAGAATTTTGTTATTATCTAATTTTGGACAATTTAAAAATATATTTTATTTTTTTTGATATTTGAATAAAAACCATCAAATTGTGATATTGACTATAGTTGTAAAACCATAATGTCAAGTGGTACCACAAGGTCTTTTGCAACTAGACAATCATTAATGCGACTATGTAGTTACAATTGTAGTAAAAAAAGACACTAGTCATTTTGTTAATCGATTATAAAACCCAAGATGTGTTGTAGTGATTGTATATTAAATCCCTTTCAACATGTAGATCTTCTCCCATTACAAAGCACTTGATTTCCCATAATGTTAAATAATATTGGTGGATCAACCTTTAACCAATCCATTGTTCTTCCATATGACTTTATGTGTGTTGGATTGTGACAAGTGTAGGCCCATCATCAAACATTAACCTCACACAATGTTCTATATCACACCTTTTACTAAAGATTAGAATCTAATGCAATAGGATATGCTCATGCATGTGTCATTTGTGTGCAATTTTATGTGCCCTTGTCCACCTTATTAGCCAAAAAAAAAATTTTAATCAATGTACTCTTATTTTAAACAAAGGTCAAATATTACACCCATGACCAAACATAACTACAAAGTCATTAGTTAAAAGTGCCTTCCGTCATTTGCCAAATGTTTGACCATGGATCGCTTTATGCACATTGATAGGTGTTTGGTCCACTATTCACAAACCCATCTTTGAACTTTTGAACTATTCAAAAGTTTGCCCATCAACATGTGTTTAATGATTGATGTGTCTACACTACATTCCATTACTTTTGTCCTAACTACCTGTGCTCATAGTCACCTCACAGCTCTATTGGTCAAGCATTGACCAAATGCATTCACAATACATTTCAAAAACTCGGATCAAGTAGATTTCAGAGCAATCTATGCACTCACACACACCACACACACACAATATGGTGATCATAATGAGAATTAAATCTATTGGTCACGCATTGACCAAATGCATTCACAATACATTTCAAAAACTTGGATCAAGTAGATTTCAGAGCAATCTATGCACTCACACACACCACACACACACAATATGGTGATCATAATGAGAATTAAATCATACAAGCTAATTATATTAGGTATTTCTTTGTTCAAAATTTAGAAGTACATGATACATTGTACACCCCAAAAGAGAGGGGGGTGACTAGTTCTCTATACAACATTCTCTCACATCCTGGTGCCATCAGTACCAGCTCATCCAGCACTTGACAAACACTTCTCCCCTTGAAAGCCTATAAATTATGTGAAAAAAATAATAATGATGTCATGAACCTTGGTCACCCAATTCTCCCCCCCTCCCCTCCCTCCTTCCCACTTTGCCCTAACCCACCTTACATATATGTAGATAAACAACTGGTGTGCAAATAAGCTTTGTTGAGAGAGCTTGGTTTGTGCTTCAGAAAATTTTAGACTGCAGAGGCAGCTGGAGTGCCAACATTAGGAGTTTTGGGGCCTACCCCAGTCCCAGGAGCAGCAGCTTCATATGTTGGACCATAATTCGAACCCAAAATTCCCGCATGGAGAGACAACAAGTAGAGCAATTGGAAGAATGCCAAAATGATAATGAATGCTTCCAAAGTTTTCTGCAAAACAAAAACAGAGGAAAATCAATTAAGTGCTCACCCAGAGTCAAGAAATAGTAAAGATCATCATCCTCATCATCATTCACACTTTTGTTGAGGTTTTCAAAAACTGAGTTCCTTTTTTTTCTTTTTTTTTGGTTGTTGATGAATTTGATAAAAACCAAGGAATGAAATCAAATTCATATACACAACAACACTTAAAACATGATCAAAATCATGTGCCACACAACACTTTCCCTGGGACAAGACAAGAGAGACAAGAGAGATGGTTTTTCATCAAGTTGGGTGTTTCCATAATTTTGGAGAAATTAATGATGTTTCATTGCGTTGGGTGACTTCATAATATTGGAGAAATTCATGATGCTTCATGAGTTTGGTGATTTCATAATTTTGGAGAAAGCAAATAATTTAAACACCTCCTGTTGAAGAAGCACTAATTATTATTTTCTAGAAGTTGAGCATGGTGGATCAGCATCATCATCCTCATCACAAGTGAAAAAATCCTTGGAGATAGGAAAGAAAGAAAAAGTTTTATAAAAGCCACAAAGAAAAACAAATCGTTGGGACTGGTGTGCAGGAGGGAAGAATTCAAGAGAGATTGTTGGATAGTCGCCGAATTGCTTACCAGTCTCTTGCTGCGAGAGCCACCAATGTGTATTTCCTTGCATGCAAGTCTGCAAAAGAGAAGAAAATTTCAAAAATTTCATCAATTACATCTAAAATATAATCACAATACCATCATTGCCACAAATGCCCTAAACCCACTGCGAAAAAAAAAGGAGCTCAGGAAATTCTACAAGAGTTCAAGGAGAGAGATTGATGTTTGTAGTGATAATTTGATCTGTGAGAGAGATCATGGTGATCTGTAGAATCTTCAAGATTTTGGATTTGTGAGAGAGATGGTGATAGACTTAAAGAAGAAGTTTTTGATCTGTGAGAGAGAGAGAGATGGTGATCTTCTTTGTTTGGACTATGATCCTCAAGAGGAGAAGGAGCTTGGAGAAGATTCAGCAGCTCACGTCAGATCTGCTGCTTGCTACTTTGGGTTTCATGATAGAGTGGTGCTAAATTCGGAAGTTTGAGGTTGAATTCTTAGAGTGTACAAGTTTTACAAGTATGAAGAGTGATTGAGAGAGAGAGAGAGAGAGAGAGAGAGAGAGAGAGAGAGAGAGAGAGATTTTGTTGTGTACAATATATCATGTACATACCCAAAGGCGAGAAGGGTGAGGAGCCAAGCGATGACTGCAGCGGCATGAGAAGCTGCAAGGCTATCGGTGCGCCACACGGTCAGGTGATGAGCGCCGGCAAGAATGGAAGCCAATCCCACCACGGAAGCGATCAGCGCAAACAACAGAAAATACCCAGTCGCTCCGTTGCCTAGCTTGCAACAACAACCAAAACCATCAGAATCTCATTACAACCAAAACCATCAGAATCTCATTAGACTCTGGACATCACACAGGTCGCACCAAGCAAGCACTCATGTCATGAGAAACGGATCAGAAAACGATGCGCGTGTCTCATGTTTCCAGAACTAGTCATCAATTCTTCCACTGTAGCTGCTGTGCAAGATTTTTAAGGCTAGTTGTAGCTGCAGCTAACTAGTGCTACTTTGGAAAGTGCACATGACTAGCTAGCTGGGTGATGATGATTCTAGTCTCAGCTCTAGTGCTTGCAAGAAGGCCGCTGGCTATAGCTGATTGATTAGCAGGATTATGCATGCATACCAATGCCGGGAGAGTAGCCAAAGACGCCGCTTGAGCCGGAGTCGATGTATCTGTTCAAAGCCCATCCTGCCAAGCAAGCGGAGATGAGATACAAGATGAAGTTGAGGACAGCCAGCGGCGTTGTCAACGCCCTTCCCACACCGAAAGCCATGAGGACCGTCCTGCAAGCAGCTAGATAGTTGTTTTGTTTCTCAAGGTTGCAGTACTCGGGCTGGGTGAAGCTGGTGCAGGTCGACGGATCAACTGGAGCTCTGCGACTAAGCTCAGTAATATTGGACTACTGCGATCTGCAGACTTGCAATGTCCAGGCCTGTGCGTGAGTATAGCAGCTCCAAGCTCCAAGTGCCTGATGCACAAATGTCCGTGACTGCTGTGCACTAAAATATCCAAGCATCACTGCATGCATCTAGTGTCGATCTAGCGGCCCCACTTTCGCACTTCGCGGACTCCATGCCACCAAAGCTTCATGCCAGCTGCAATGCACTCTTCCGGTTGGCTAGCTGGCTGGCTTGCTCTAGAAGGTAGTATGGCTTTTCGAAGCAGTTCCCTAGTCGAGCATCATCATCACCATCATCAAAGTCTAGCTTTGGATGACGATGATGCGCGGCCGGGGCGCTTCCGATGATTAGTTAGCAGCTGCTGCTGCTGCTGCAAGATTCACGCCTCCGTTGTCTTTCTATAATTCGCCACTTGGAGAATTGTTGATGGATTTGCAAATGGATAGCGCCTAGTTGGAAGAAGCACGAGCACTGGAACGATCCTTCTCCATGAGGCGGGGCCCATACTGCATCAGCACCATGCATGGGAGGAGTTCGTAGCTACGGTCAGGGAACAACACAAGAAAAGCAAAGAAGCAGAAGATCCTGTGGAAGAAGCAGGAGAAGGGCGTCCAGCCTCTCCTGCTGCTGCTGCTGCTGCTACGTTCATCATGAACAACTGGCGGCATCTGATCCCACACTTGTCGACCACAAATGCATGACACAAGTTACGAAAATTCGCGAAAAGCTTCCTGATATCTAGGAGCAAGCTGGATCGGTGGTGGTCCATGCCATGAGCGATTTGTGGAGGATGGAGGAATCGTCAATGGACCCAGGCCTAGGCTGGTCTTCCTTCCTAGTTTTTCCTTCCGGTGAGACGCTAAAAACCCATCGTCGAGCTCTGTAAGGCGCTCTGCACGGGAATCAGTGCGACGACCTGCGTACAGCCGTTTGGTTCTGTCGCAGGATTTTTTTGTGCAGGGTTGATTATAATATAAATAAAAAATAACATGGTTTTTTGTTTTCTGCACAGCAGTTGCCTTGTGGTAACAATCTTGATTTTGTATTGAGAGATAGTGGGTTCACAAATGCTCTGTGACAGCAGAACATGAGAGTCTCATTGATTTTTATATTCAGAGATCGTGGGTTCAAAACTGCTTTGGGACCAGCAGAACATGCGAATCTCACGGGACATATTCAATATTTTCTTTCTTGGTTGTTTCATCATTGTCAGAACATGGAGAAGCCCACTGTCAGAACGTGGAGAATACAACTGCACAGTTCTAAGCACAGCACAAAAAGGGTGCAAAAAGACAACCCAATATAAGCGCCGGACAGAGCTCCCGGGGCCTCTCTCCTTACGACTGCATAGCTACCTGGTGTCGCTGAATGTTCAGTTGGTAGCTTGGACGATCGGAAAACCTAGAAGTCGCAGAGAGACTGTGTCAATGCGTTCACGGAACGAGTGATAGATAAGGGATCCAGATGGCAGCTTCTGCGAATCCTTCCGCACTCAGCTCCTGTGTTTCTTTGGAGGTTTCTTTAGAGGATTCTTCCTCGGAAGAAGGAGCTGTTCCCTAGCGGGAAAAGGGGAGGGACCCACAAAAAGATCTGGAAGGAGGAAGTGAAGCAGGTGGGAAATAGGATAAGGGGGAATCCAATCCAATCCAACGCAACCCAACCCAGCAGTAAGGACTATGTTTCTTCACTTGCACCTTCTTTCTCTCCGTTCAGCGCACATGCATCACCACGCAACAAACGTCAGCTCGGCGGTGGACCTCAGCTTACAGCTTGCAGCAGGGGAGGGACGGAACGATCATGTGTGGGCCGATACCGCAGCCGGTTGCACTAGCTAGCGAACTTGGCGATAGGGCCGACTGCCGCCCAGCGCCCGTGTGCACCTGGCAGCAACAGTCTCTTGCTGCTGTAGGTGATGTTGTACCATCAGCATCACCCACTCACTAAACTCACAAGCTTTACTTCATTTCTGCACTAAGACCTGTGAAGATAATCAACCGGAAGAGAGGAGAGGGAGATTAAGTCTCATTACAACAAACTGAATCCTAAGCTCTTCTTCTTCATGAATCCCAAGCTCCTCTTGTTCATGAATGAATGCCAAGCTGAAACCCAATCTCTTCTTCTTCATATCGAATCCCAATTTCTTCTTCTTTATGGATCCCAACCTCTTCTTCTTCATCTTCTTCATGGAACTCAAGTAGCAAGCCATGGATTCCTCTAGTACAAGCCATGCGTTTGTACAAGCTTTTCACAGATTCAAAAATGGTGTGATCCTTCAATGGCTTCCCAGTGTCACCATTTTTCCTTTTTGCACAAACATTTGGTAGACTCCTTTTGTATTGATTCAGCATTCTGCAGTGCTTTGCATCATAATGTGCTCTGTGTAAGAATGCAAGGCTGGGTGCATACTTGTAAACTGCAGAATTGACCCCAAAACTGCAATCCCCACTGCAATCTGATGTTCCTTGCAGCTGCAATTGCAATTGTCCAAACTAATTACTAAGATCAATTGTCAAATTGAAATGGCAGATTTTTACATAGTCACATTCCACATATGAAGGGAAGTATGACGAAGTTCATCTTCTCTCCAAATTGCTGTGACTGCTGCTACTGCTTGTGCACTTCCATCTTGTGCTCTTCCAGGGGCTGCTTGCTGCTGAAATTCCAAGCATGTCTTCATATCCTCCTGCATTCGCAAGACCAGATTCTTGGTTATTGTAGACAAATTACTCTGTGAAAAGTACCAGATCTCTATGCTTCACAATATCTGAGTTACATGATTCAATCCTGAGCAAGCAAGCAAGCACAAAACCCACACTGGTTGCATCTAAAAGAAATGGAACCATAATACACTCAAGTTCTTGGGACCAAAAAAACCAACTAAAGATTCAATAGTAATGTGAAGAAGTAGAGATTGCTCTTCATGCAAAAGTCATAGATGTACTTCCAAGCTCAAATTCTTGGGACTGAAAACCCAACTAAAGATTCAATAGTAATTGTGAAGCAGTAGAGATTGCTCTCTATGCACAAGTCATAAATGACCTATGAACGTCTGTAACTATAATTCCAGCATTCTTGACATCAGACTTGAGATCCTTGTTTCAAGTTGATGTATCACAAAAATATACTTCATGGAATATCCACTCTACTCCATATCATCATCAAATAGTAGAGCTGAAAACCAACAATAACAATACTGTCCAGCAAGGAAACAACAATGTATTAGAAATGACAGAAGCCAGCAACAAGAGTGATGCCAGAATCAAGAGCTCCAAACCGACTACAGCTACCCCAAAAATTGTTCAAGCATTTGTTTCAAATAATGGGTTGGAGCTCTACACCTATTATGCTTCAATGAAAGCAGTGCAACAACATTCCTCCACCCTCCAGCTCTTGAATCCATCTCTCTCCCCATGCAAAACTGCTCAAACGATCATCCAAACCACCTTAAGCAGACAGCATTTTGAGGGCAAAGATTGACTTCAATAGTATCATAGTACTAGGATTTTGTTCTTGATGCCTGGATCCTCAGGTATAAATCATGATGTCTTCAGATACAGGGTTAGTGTGATGGGTGTTGATGCTATGGACTCTTTTGAATGCACAGAGACAGAGGAAGAAAGGGAGTGCAAAAGAAGATTGACCCAGAAGAAGCCTAAGTTGTTTCCACTCTTAGGATTACCTTAATCTTTAGAGGATTTTAGGATTAACTTGAAAGTAAACGAATCCTTGGGATTAGCTTAATCTTTAATGAGATTTTAGAATTAGCTTTTCTATTAACCCAAGCATTAGGATTAGCTTAATCTTTTAGGTGGATTTTAGGATTAGCTTTTAGTTTAAGCCAAGCCTTAGGAATAGCTTAATCTTTTTGTCAAGTTTAGCATTAGCTTTAAATTAATCCCAACATTGAGATTAGTCCAGTCTTTTAGTAAAATGCTCTTGGAGTAAAATGCCAAATAGAGTCTTTCCTATCTTCCCTTGTTGCTCTCTAACTAGGTAAATAGACCTACCTCTGCTTGTCCCCTATTATTGCACACCCATTCTCCCATTACTGCACATTTTTGTTCCCTATCTTTGCACACAAAAACCTCATTTTTGGTAACTGGTGATTCATATTCCTCTAGAGCACTTTGGTTCTTGTAAATGAAATAGCAATCTTGGCTAAAATGTGTGCAATGATAGGGTCTTGGGGCAGGCAAAAGTGCAGCAATGGGGTTTTCTCTGTGCAATGAAGTGTGCAATCATGTAGTATACGGAAACTCAAATTATATTATTAGTTGGAGCCCACAGAATGTCACATTCTGAGAGAAAAGAATGTGAAAACTGTCTAACATTGGATACATGCTACATGCATAGTTTCATAATAGAGAGAATGCATTGAATCTTGTTCTTAAATATGCCACAATAGGGTCAGTTTACCTTGCCGTTCAATTGTGGGTGCTGGTTAACTTTGGCTCTAATCATATGTCCCTAGCATGTTTGCAAGAGATTGTAGCAACATTTACCATTTTAAAAGTGTAACAGGGTAATGTTTGTGGAGACATACACTTGTGAGGGATGGCTAAAATTGCTTTAGGAATGGCATAATCATAGTTTAAAGGATAGGAAGGAATTTATTTTTGTTTATTGTAAATGCAAAAAAGAACTTGAAAATGAAGATCAATGAGCACCAAAAGAAAGGGTGCAAAAAAGCGATGGATTTTGAAGGGAATTCTTTCACCTTAAAGTTACACCCACTATTATGAAATGCAACAAATTGTTTATATCTTGCAAAGGGTGGGAACATTGTGGAATATTAAGCAAAAGCAAATGCATTACCTAAGATAAGGCATAGTTGTCATTCTTCAACATTGGCTTTGTAGGTAGGAGAGATTTTGCAACACAAGTGGAAGAAAAAAAAACACCACCCTTGGAGAGTTTGGATTATGATGTAACACCAAAGAAGGAAATTGTGATGAATCGTAAGAAACGATTCATAAAACCTACAGGCCAAACCACATTGAAAGAACTTTCGAAGATAACTTTGAATTTATAGCGCAAACCTTCACTTGAAGTTATAGACACAAAACATTTGTTACATAGTGGTGAATATCACACCTTATTTGTGTTCTTAAAAGTTTACTCAAGTTTCAACATGTTTCTTGTTCACTCCCATGTTGTGGTGGCTACATATTAGTAGGTTTCGAAATCATTCCAAGAAATACCATGTTTCGAGTCATGCAAATCAAGTGTTGTCATTATCAGTTAATGTTGTCATGCATTCATACTTTGCTCCCATGTTTTGATAGTTGTGTAAATATGAAATTATCTTGGTCTATGTTTTTTGTGGTTGATGATTGCCATGTTTTGGTGTTAATTTATTTTTCAATCCACAATATATGTTACCTCATAAAATTAGTGCATTAAGATGTTG
>Ga0116227_10013511_pt1 | contig 12800 bp, 10 predicted proteins | sample S1TSphgellanicum_FD_89693 | JGI IMG/M metagenome (GOLD analysis project Ga0116227, IMG submission 89693) | Host-associated microbial communities from peat moss isolated from Minnesota, USA - S1T2_Fb - Sphagnum magellanicum MG | ecosystem: Host-associated > Plants > Peat moss > Unclassified... | reverse complement strand
GGAAGCCGAGCAGGAGCCCGAGATCGGCGCGGTCACGGGGCTCGCGTGGACGGCGACCGGCGGTGACCTGATGGTGATCGAGGCGCTCCGCATGCCCGGGACGGGTCGACTCCTCGTCACCGGCCAGCTCGGCGACGTGATGCGCGAGTCGGTCGATGCCGCGCACTCCTACGTCCGCTCCCGCGCCGCGGCGCTGGGCGTCGAGGACCGCGAGTTCCGCGAGAGTGACCTGCACATCCACTTCCCGGCCGGCGCGATCCCGAAGGACGGCCCATCCGCCGGCCTCGCCGTGACACTGGCGATCGCCAGTGTGCTCAGTCGGCGGCCGGTGCGGCGCGACATGGCGATGACCGGCGAGGTGACGCTCCGCGGCCGGGCGCTCGAGATCGGCGGGGTGAAGGAGAAGGTCCTGGCCGCGTATCGGGCCGGGCTGCGCGAGGTGATCCTGCCGAAGGCGAACGAGAAGGATCTCCGCGACGTCCCCGACGAGGTGCGGACCAACATGACGTTCACGTTCGTGCAGTCGATGGATGACGTCCTGCGCGTCGCCCTGCTGCCCGCCGTGCTCCGGCCGGCCGCCGGCCTCGCCGATCATCTCCCGGCCGACGAGCAGCTGAGTGCCGACCTCGACAACGAGTCCACGCTCCCGCTTTCGCCCAGCAGCCCCGCAGTCGCGACCGCCAGCGTGGTCTGACGGGCGACGGCGGTGCCGCTCGAGAACTCCTGGCTCCAGTTCGGCGTGCAGGTGGCGATCGGGACGATCGCCGGCGGGTTCTCCGACACCGTCGCCGTCTGGATGCTCTTCCGCCCTCGCCGAAAGATCCTCGGGTTCCAGGGCGCGATCCCGAAGAACCAGGCCCGCCTCGCGAAGAGCGTCGGCCGCACCGTCGGCGAGCGACTGCTCACGCCGCACGATCTGCTGGCCGAATTCGGGCGGAGCGGCATCCGGGACGCGCTCGACGAGCGCCTCTCGGTGATGCTCGGCGATCTGCTCGAGGTCGAGCGCGGCCCGCTCCGCGAGCTGCTCTCGCCCGCGGCGGCCGACGAAGCGGCCGGCGCGCTCGACGGCGTCGCCGATGCAATCGCCGAGCGGGTGCGCGCACACGCCGCGTCGCCGGGGTTCGCCGAGCAGGTACGCGGCGTCGTCGTGCGGGCGCGGGCGGAGCTCGCCGACCAACCGCTCGCGGGGTTGCTGACGGTCGAGCGTCGAGCGGAACTCGCCGCCCGCGCCAGCGCCTGGGCCGAGTCGTTTGCCGCGTCGGAGGACCTCGACCGGATCGTGCGCCAGCAGCTCGCGATGCACGTCGGCACGCTGCTCGCCTCCGACGTGCCGCTGATCGAGCACGTGCCCGCCGCGGTCGTCCGCACGGTCGAAGGGGCGATCGAGTCCTACCTGCCGCTCGCCGTCTCGCGACTGGGAACGGTGCTGCAGCACCCGGCCGCACGGGCGCGGATCCGCAAGGCGCTCGACGACCTGTTCACCCGATTCACGGACGACCTCAAGTTCCACGAGCGGCTGATCGCCCGGCTCCTCGTCACCGAGCGCACCGTCGACAAGCTGATCGACTCGCTCGAGACCGACGGCGTCGAACAGCTGGCGACCCTGCTCGACGACACCACGGTGCGCGACGAGATCTCGCGCTCGGTGCGCGAGGCGGTGCTGACCTTCCTGCGCCAGCCGCCACGGGCGATCGTCGGCGACCCCGAGCGGGCCGCCGCGCTCGAGCGCGCGATCGGCGACTACCTCCTCCGCGTCCTCCGGGCCGACGGCACCCAGCGGTTCCTCGGCGAGGCGACGTCCAGGTTCCTCGAGACGGTGCAGGCGCGGACGTGGGGGCAGCTGCTCTCCCCGATCGACGACGACACGATCGTTGCCTGGGTCGTCCGGGCCGCCCAGTCCGAGCGCGCCGATGCCTTCGTCTCCTCGGTCGCGCACGCCGCGGCCGACCGGCTGCTCGATCGCCGGATCGGCCGCCTCGGGCGCTGGCTCCCGCCGGATACGGCGCCCCGACTGGCGCGGATCCTCGCGCCCGCGATCTGGACGTGGCTCGAGCAGCAGATCCCGACGCTCGTCGAGCGCCTCGGCGTCCAGGCGATGGTCGAGCGGAAGATCCTCGCGTTCGATCAGGACCGAATGGAAGAGCTGATCCGCGGCGTCGTCTCGCGCGAACTCAAGCTGATCGTCCGGACCGGCTATGCGCTGGGCGGGCTGATCGCCGTCGTGCTCTTCGGGCTGACCAGGCTGCTCGGGCTCTGACGGCCGTCGGACTCGGCCGCGCCCGACCCAGCCACGGCGGTGTATGGATATCCATTAACAGACGCTCATGAAGCGCGCGGCGCGTACCGAACGCGCGCACGACGCGTCAGTTCACCATGCGCGCGGCCCGTGGCACGACCATCATCGCCGGACGCCGGCGAATCCGCGCGCTCGCGACGGCCAGTGCCGCGCTCGGGCTCGCGATCGCGCTCCTCGCGATGGTCGGGTACGCGGCCCACATCGAACGGCTCGTTCGGCTGGTGCCGTCGGGGGGTGGCATCCATCCGATCACGGCGATCGCCCTCGCGCTGCTCGCCGTGGCGGCACTCGCCCGCCAGCGTCCGCGGGTCGCGCTGATCGCCACCGCCGTCGCGGCGTCGCTCGTCACGCTGCGACTGATCGATCTCCTCGGCGGCACCGAGTGGCTCGTCCGCCTGACGCCGTCGAGCGAGCTGCTGGGACGCACGGCGACGGGCGCCCCGATCTATCTGAGCACCTGGACGGCGGCCGGCCTGGCCGTGATCTGCGTGGCGCGATTCGCCGGTCGACAGCGCTGGTGGTCCGCGTCCCAGGTGCTCTGCGCGATCGGCGCCCTCCCGTTCTGGGCCACGCTCGTGGAGACCCTCTACGGCATGCGAACGTTTCATGACGCACCGTCGCCGCTGACGTCCGTCGCCGCACTGGCGATCGCCGGCGCCACGGGGCTCACGGCGCCGCAGAGCGGCGTCCTGCGCCCCCTCCTCGGCACCGGCGCGCCCGGCCGGCTGGCTCGGCAGCTCCTGATCGGGTCGTGCGGCGCCGCGGTGCTGATCGGGTGGGTCCTCGCGCAGACCACGTCAGGCGCTGACCCCCTGCTCGGCGCCGAGGTCGTGATCATCGTCGCGCTGATCGGCACCAATGTCACGGTGGCGACCGTGCAATTCGACCGGGCCGACCGCAAGCGACGGCGCCAGGAGGCGGAGCTCGCCATCGCGCGGGACGCCGCCGAACGCGGGAGCAGGGCGAAGAGCCGGTTCGTGGCGAGCATGAGCCACGAGCTGCGGACCCCGCTGCACGGGGTACTCGGGTACGCGGAACTGCTGCGCCGCGATGGGGGCCTGAGCCCGATCCAGTCGACTCGCGTGGACGCCATGGTCGTCGCCGGCACCCATCTGCTGGAGATGATCAATCGGGTCCTCGATTTCTCCGAGATCGAGTCCGAGCGCCTGGAACTGCACACCTCCAGCGTCGGGGTCGCCGACCTGGCCCGTGCCTGTCTCGATATCGTGCGGCCGACCGCCGAGGCCAAGCACCTGGCGCTGCAGCTCATCATGGCGCCCGAGGTGCCGGCGAGCATCGTCGTCGATCCGACGCGTCTCCGCCAGATCGTGCTGAACCTCCTCGGCAACGCCGTCAAGTACACCAGCCACGGGTCGGTCGCCCTGCGGGTCAGTGTCACGGCGCCGACCGTCGGGCTCCGCGTCGAGGTCGTCGACACCGGCGCCGGCATCCCCGCCACGGCGCGACATCGCCTCTTCCAGGAGTTCGAACGGGTCGCGGAGTCGAATGCCGACGGCGTCGAGGGGGCGGGCCTTGGCCTCGCCGTCGCCGATCGACTCGCCGCGCTGATGGGCGGGAAGCTGGGCCACGAAGACAACTCGGGTGGCGGCAGCATCTTCTGGCTCGAACTGCCGATCGTCAGTCCGCCCACGCCGATGCGCACGTCAGGGCACGCCAGACGCCACTCGGATCAGCCGACCCGCGTCGTCGGCCCCTCGAGCCGCCCGGTCGCCCTCCCGGTCCCGGTGATCCGCCTCAAGGTCCTGGTCGTCGACGACGTCTACATGAACCGCGACATCGCCGCATCGGTACTCGACCGCGCGGGCCACGACGTTACGAGCGCCGAAGACGGCGTGACGGCCGTCGCCCTGGCCGCCGCGACTGACTACGACGTCATCCTGATGGACGTGCGCATGGATGTCATGGACGGACTCGAGGCGACGCGACGGATTCGCGCGATGCCGGGCCCGCGTGGCCGAGTCGCGATCGTGGCGTTGACGGCGCAGGCCTATGACGAACAGGTCGCGGACTGTCGTGCCGCCGGGATGGATGGCCACCTCGCCAAGCCATTCACCCCCGCCGCGCTCCTCGACGCCGTCGTGACCGCCGCGGCCAGCTCGCGGCTGCGTGCGACCGTACGCAGGGCGGGTGGGGCGGTGGGTCACGGCGCGAGCGCCGATGCCCTGGCGGTGGACGGGTCGGTCGCCGCCGGCGCTGACGGGCTGGACACCGCTCCGTCAGGCGAGCCGCTCCCGATCTTCAACCCCGCGACCTACGACCGGCTCGCGCGCCTGTCGCCGACCAAGGTCACGACGTATCTCGACAACATGGCCGCGCGCAGCGCCACCCTGCAGCGCGCGCTGCGCGAGACGGCGCCCCCCGTCCCCAGCGACGACCTCGCGAACATGGCGCATGTCATCGCCGGGAATGCCGGCCTGCTCGGCCTCCACCGACTGGGCGAGCACGCGCGGCGGTTCGAGGCGGCGGTCCGGCGCGGCGCGCCGGACCGGTCGCGCCGGGCCGCCGATCTCCTCGAGACGCTCGACGCGTCACTCGACTCGATGTACGCGACGCTTGGGGAGTCGTCTACCGCCGCCACCGGGGCGCCGCCGACGGCGGCGTGATCGGCGACGCCGCTACGGCGTCGTGATCTTCGCCGGGTCGAGGAGCGGCAGGTCGCTGGCCGCCGGTGCGTCCGTGTACAGCACGCCGGGGTGCCCGCCGACCGTGATCGGCGCGATCGTCACGGTCCGCGTGCCTTTCGTGTACACGTGGAGACTGGTCGGCGCGCCAAAGCGGTTGTGCGCGGTCTGGTCCAGCAGGTCGACGAACTGGGCCGCATCGACCGGCGAATCGAGCAGCGTCACCCAGACGATCGCCGGGCCATCCGTCAGGTCGATCACCTCGTAGCGGTCGCCGACCCACGCAGCGGCGCCGCGGACGCTGGTGTTCTGGTCGTCGAGGTGCTGGAAGAGAAAGAGCCGCGTCTGGAACTCGCCCATCGTGTTCACGTACGAGACCGTGCCGGTGCGGGGCGGCGGGAGCGTCACGGTGACCGGCAGCGCCTGCGGGGTGCCGAAGTACGCGTCCTCGTGCAGGATCTGCTGCGTCGAGACGGGGAGCGCGTTGAACGGCACGCCGCCCGGATGGTGCACCTCGAAGCGGCGGACGAACTCGATCCCGCTCAGGTACGGAAAGATCGTCACTTCCTGCACGACCATCGGCGCAGCGGTGAACTGCGGCATCTTCGCGCGATTCTCGCGGATCGCGTCGCGGATCTTCCCGTAGAGCCCCGGCAGCTGGTTCGCGAGCGAGACCCCCGGCTCGGCGATCGCCAGCTGCTCGTAGAACGCCTGGCCCTCGAAGACCGCCTGCGCGGCCATCGTGCGATCGTCGTTCCCTTCCGCGTTCTCGATCGAGTCGAGGTTGACGTACTGGTCCTGCAGCGCGTGCACCAGCTCGTGCGGAATCACTTCATCGAGCATCGCCGTCGAGTCCTCGCCGGCGATCCAGTACAGGACCTTCGTCTTCGGATCGTAGAATCCGGCGATCTGCTCGGTGAACAGCGCTTCCTCCTCGTGCCGGAGGTCGAGCGTGTCGGGGATCAGTCCAAGCAGCTTGAGGGCGGCCGACGTGCCGGCGATGTCGCGCTGCTGCCGCGGATCGTTGAACTGCGTCTCGAGGAACTGGCGCACCTGCTCCCGCGAGCGCACCTCGACGCGCGGGGGGCGCTTGAACTTGAGGCCGACGGCGTGCTCGACTTTCGGGACCGTCGCCGCCACGAGCGCATCCACCGCTGACGCGCCGGCCGCCGGCTGCGACTTCGACCGCGTCGCGGCGACCCAGACCCCGACCGCCAGCAGCACCGCCGCCACCCCCGCCACTACTCGACCGTTCAGCGTCGCTGCTCCTACGCCGGCCACGTGACGCGGTGCCCCGTCGCCACCGCGACCGCCCGCGCGACGTCGACGCCGCGGACCACGATCCCTTCCTCGGCCAGCCGCAGGCGAAGCTCGATCTCCACTTCGGCGATCGCACGCACCGCCGCGGGACGCGTCGACGTCTGCGCCCGCCGCTCGGTCGGGACCGGGGGGCCAAGGAACATCGCCTCGAGCTCGGCGCCGATCCGCTCGAACGCGTCGAACGGCACGCCGGGACCGCCGCCGACCGAATCGGCCGGCGCCGACTCGGTTGCCGCCTGGCGGGCGCGGTCGGCGCGGATCGCCGCCTGCCGCTCGGCGATCAGGCCCGCCGTCGTCGTCGAATAGCGCGCGAGGGCATGGGTGTGCGCGCACGCCTCATCGAGCGCGTCGAGGGCGCGGTCGGGGCGCATCCGGTCGGTGACGTGGACGTCGGTGAGGCGGAGGGCCGCGTCGAGCGCATCGGGGGCGATCACGACATTGTGGTGCCGCTCGAGGCGCTCGACGCGCGACTCGAGAATCTGCACCGTCTCGTCGGCCGAGAGCTCGCGGACGTCGATCTTCTGGAACCGGCGCTCGAGGGCCGGATCACCGCAGATCCAGCGCTCGTACTCGTCGCTCGTCGTCGCACCGACCACGCGGAAGTCGCCGCGCACGAGGGCCGGCTTGAGCATGTTGCCGGCGTCCATCGCGACGCCGATCGCGCTCCCCTGCCCGATCAGGTTGTGCAGCTCGTCGATGAAGAGCACGACGTCGCCCGACTGCGTCGCGCCCTCGACGAGTGCGGAGATCCGCTCCTCGTACTGCCCGCGGTACATCGTGCCGCCCAGCAGCGAGACGTGGTCGAGCGCGAGGAGACGCACGTCGCGGAGCGCCAGCGGGACGTCGCCGGCCGCGATGCGGTGCGCCAGCCCTTCGGCGATCGCCGTCTTGCCGACCCCCGAGGGGCCGACGAGCGCGGCGTTGTTCTTCCCGTAGCGGAGGAGGATGTCGATCAGTCGCGCGATCTCGGCGGATCGACAGCGAATCGGATCGAGGCGGCCGGCACGTGCGTCGGCCGTGAGGTCTCGCGTGTAGCGGCGGAGGACGGAGTCCGAGGGGCGAATCACGGGGCGGGTGGGAGCGGGGAGCGACGCGTGGAGCGCGGAGTGGAGCGACGCGTGCGCGGGTCGAGACGCGAGAGATGTTGCTAGTGCAGTCGGGCCAGGTACCACTCGATCGCCCGCTGTCCCGTAACCAACGTGAGCAGCGCGGCCGGCGCAAGGAAGACGCCGAACGGCACGAGCGGTGGTTCGAACGGCGTGCCGCGTCGTCGGGCGCGCAGCCATCCGATCGGCAGCACGCCGACGAGGAAGGTGATCGCGCCGAGCCCGGCACCGACGAAGACGGTGAGCAGCGCGCGCTCGGGGCCGAGGGCCGCACCGACGACTGCCATCAGCGTCGCATCGCCGAACCCCATCGCCTCGCGCTTGAGCGCCACCTCGCCGAGCCAGCCGATGATCGCGATCGCGCCGGCTCCGACGCAGGCGCCGTAGAGCGCGTCGAGCGGCGTGGCAAACGGCGTCGAGTCGCGCATCAGGAAGAACGCCGTCACGCTGGTGGCGAGCACCCACGCGAGCCCGAAGACGGTAAACCCGTCCGGAATGATGTAGTGCTGCAGGTCGGTCACGGCGATCCCGGCCAGCACGGTGCCGAAGACCGCGACGCGGAGGGCGAGAAACGGGTCCGGATAGACAACGAAGGCCGCGAGCCAGCCGAGCGCGACGAGGAGTTCGACGGCCGGATACTGGACGGAGATCGGGAGCTGGCAGCCGCGGCAGCGGGCGCGGAGCGCGACCCAGCTGATGAGCGGGATGTTCTCGTACCAGGCGATCGGGCGCTCGCAGCGCGGGCACCGCGAGCGCGGGGCGACGACCGAGAGGTTGGCCGGCCAGCGGGAGATGCAGACGTTGAGGAACGAGCCAACGGCCGCGCCCATCATGAAGACGAACGTGGCGAAGATGAGCCAGAACGCGCCGCCGAGCTGCCAGAGCGTCAGGACCACGGATCAACGGCCAGCGGATCAGCGATCGGGACCACCACGTGGACCATCACCGGTCATGAGGACGGAGCGCGTACATCAGGATGCCGGCCGCGACGGCGACGTTGAGCGACTCGACCTGCGTGAGCGGGATCGAGACGAGCTGGTCGACGCGCGCCTGTGCGTCGGATCCGAGCCCGGCCCCTTCGTTGCCGAGCACGAGCGCCAGCCGGTCGGGCGACGACGCGTCGAGCGGCCGACCGCCGGCGTCGGCGCCCCAGACCACTACGTCATGCGCCGAGCAAAAGGTGTCAACGGCCTCCCACGTCGCCGAGACGGCCGGGTGGGAGAAGTGTGCGCCCATTGCACTACGGACGACCTTCGCGTTCCAGAGGTCAACCGTGCCCGGCATCGCGACCGTCCCATCGAACCCGAGCGCGGCCGCCGTGCGAAGCATCGTGCCAACGTTCCCCGGGTCCTGGACGGCGTCGAGCACGAGGAGCCTGACGGTCGCATCGGCCGCCGGCGCGAGGTCATCGAGGGCCCGCTCGGGCACGCGGGCGACGGCCAGCACCCCCTGCGGCGACTCGGTGTCGGCCGCGGTGGTGAAGGTCGCCTCGTCGACATCGGTGACCGGGACGCCGCGGGCCTCGAGCGTGGCGCGCAGGGCAGCCCCGCGCGGCGTCGTGTCGAGGGCTGGCGAGGCGAGCGCGCCCTCGACCACGAGCGGGGAGTCGAGCAGCGCCTCGACGGCACGAATCCCCTCGACGACGCAGGCGCCGCCGCGCTCGCGCGCCTTTCGGCGGCGGAGGTCACGGGCGAGGGTTAGGATTTTCACGATGCCAGAGGATCGCGGCAGTGACCGTGCCCCGCAACCTGACCACGGGGAAGCGCGCGCACCCGACCGCGCCGTCGCGCTGACGATCGCCGGGTCGGACTCGGGCGGGGGGGCGGGGATGCAGGCCGACCTCGTCACGTTCCACCGGTTCGGCGTCTTCGGCACGAGTGCGATCACGGCGGTGACCGCGCAGAACAGCGTCGGCGTGACCCAGTGGCAGGCGGTCGCGCCCGATCTCGTGCGAGCGCAGATCGTCGCCGTCGCGGGCGATCTTCGCCCGCGCGCGGTCAAGAGCGGGATGCTCGCGAACGCGGCGATCATCGCGGTCGTCGCCGAGTCGCTCGCCGAGTGGCCGATGGGCAAGTACGTCCTCGATCCGGTGATGGTCGCGTCGTCGGGCGACCGGCTGCTCGATGCGGACGCTGTCGACACGCTGGTCGGCGAGCTGCTGCCGCTGGCCGCGCTCGTCACGCCGAATCTCGACGAGGCCGCGATCCTGACCGGGCGCGCCGTGACCGACGCTGCGTCGATGGAGGTCGCGGCGCGCATGCTGGTCGACTTTGGCGCGGCCGCGGCGCTGGTCAAGGGCGGCCATCTCCCGGGTGCGGAGACGGTCGATGTCCTCCATGACAGCGTCGGTGGCGTGCGCCACTACCGGCATCCGCGGATCGACACGCGACACACGCACGGCACTGGCTGCACCCTCTCGGCCGCGATCACCGCGCATCTGGCGCTTGGCTACCGGCTCCCCGACGCCGTCGGGATCGCGCTCGACTACGTGCACCGCGCGATCGCGACGGCGCCGGGACTCGGCGCGGGGCACGGGCCGCTCAACCACTGGGCGTGAACGGGCCACCCGCCGGCGGCGCGATTACGAGACCGGTCGCTCCCCCGTCGTCCCGGTCCGGAGCGGCGCGGCGAGCAGCGACACGAACGCCGCGATCAGCCGCTCGAACCTCGGGCCGGCGGCCCGGGTCGCGGCGAGGACTTCGGCGTGGCTCAGCTTCCCGAGGCCGATCCCGCTCGCCGCATTGCTGATGCAGCTGACGCCGACGACGGTCATGCCGAGCGCGCGCGCGACCAGCACCTCGGGGACCGTCGACATCCCGACGGCATCGGCGCCCAGCGCCCGCAGCATCCGCACCTCGCTCGGCGTCTCGTACGACGGCCCCTGCACCGCCGCGTAGACCCCTTCGGCCAGCGGGATCTTCGCCGCCCGCGCGGCGGCGCGCATCTGCTCGGCAAGCGCGCGATCGTAGCAGTCGCCGCAGACGGCGCGCGGGATCCCCTGCGGCGCCGAGCCCGCGCCGAGGAGCGGGTTGCGCCACATCATGTTCACGTGGTCCTGGATCAGCATCAGGTCGCCGGGGGCGAGGTCGCCGCGGATCCCGCCGGCGGCGTTGGTCACGACGAGCACCCGCGCGCCGACTGCGTGGGCGATCCGGATCGGGACCACGGTCGCCGCGCTCGTGATCCCCTCGTAGAGATGGGCGCGACCGGCGAGACAGAGCACCTCGCGCCCGTTCAGCATCCCGTGGACGAGCTCCCCGACATGCCCGCGCACGGTCGGCAGCGAGACCCCGGGGAGGTCGGAAAACGGGATCCGCTTCGCGTGCTCGATGTGCGCCGCGAGTCCGCCGAGCCCCGAGCCGAGGACGATCGCCGCGGCCGGGGCGCTCGCGCTGCAGCAGGCGCGCACCGCGGCCCCGGCGCGGGCGACGGCATCGGTGCGCATGCCGCCCTTGCCCACCGCTAGTGCTCGCGGCGCAGTGCGTCGATCTCCGTCCGGGCCCGCGCCAGCAGCGCCTCGCGCTCGGCGAACGGCAGGAACGCGCTCTCGAATCCCGTCAGCGCGACGCGACCCAGTTCCTCGAACGTGAACCCGAGGTGCGTCGCCGCGTGCGCGTACTCGTCGGTCAGCGTCGTGTCGCTCATCAGGCGATTGTCGGTGTTGAGGACGACGGGCAGCCCGGCGTCGAAGTACGCCCGCAGCGGGTGCGTCTCGTAGGACGACGCGACACGGGTCTGGACGTTGCTCGTCAGGCAGATCTCGAGCGGGATCCGGCGGTCGTTGACGTAGTCCATGAGCGCCGGATCCTCGATCAGCCGTGTCGCGTGGCCGATCCGGTTGGCGCCGCAGCGATGAATCGCCTGACGGACCGACCCCGCGCCGTCGCCCTCGCCCGCGTGACAGGTGCAGGCCAGGTCGTGCTCGCGGGCGTAGAGAAATGCCGCCGCGTGCGCCGCCGCCGGGTGTCCGTGCTCGCCGCCCGCCAGATCGAACCCGACGACCCCGCGCCCCCGGAACGCAACCGCGAGCTCGGCGAGCTCGAGCGAGACCGTCGGCGAGAGATGGCGGAGCGCGCAGACGATCACGCGCCCGACGATCCCGAAGTCCCGCTCGGCGCGCGCGAGGCCGCGCACGGCCGCCAGGACGGCGTCGTCCAGCGACATCGCCTCGCGCGTGTTGAGGACCGGCGCGTAGCGCACCTCGATGTAGCGGACCCCTTCCCGTGCGGCGTCCTCGGCGAGTTCATAGGCGACGCGCTCCAGCCCGTCGAAGCGCTGCAGCACCGCGAGCGTGGTCACGAACCGGGCGAGATAGTCCTCGAGATTCCGCGCGTCGGCGACCTTCATGTACTGGCGCAATGCCGGCGCCGTCGACGCCGGCATCGTCGCCCCGTACTCGGCGGCGAGATCGAGCAGCGTCGCCGGGCGGATCGACCCATCGAGGTGGCAGTGGAGCTCGGCCTTGGGCAGGCGCCGGAGACGGTCGCGGTCGAGGTCGCTGAGCGGCGCCGACTCGACGGCGTCCGTCGCGTTAGGCATCGCGCGGTGCCCGATACGGGATCAGTCGGTAGATCGAGCCGCCGACGGACGGCGAGTCCGGCGCCGTGGGGAGTCCGCGCGAGTCGGTGATCACCAGTTCGCCGCGTTCGACGCGATCGGCCGCCTCGGGATCGGCCTCGCGCACCGCGTCGATCGCCAGAGACTCGCGTGGCACGTGCACGCCGACGCCGTCCACATAGACCTGGAGATACTCGGACATGTCCCTCAATAGTAGCGCACTCAGGCACGCCACCGCGACGGTTGACGACGACAGTTGGTGAACGCAGTGTTAGGCAGCAGTGTTGCACGACGCGGTACAGAACCGTGACCCGTGTGCGACTGTCAGTAACGAGCGCGACGCGACACTCTCATCGCGTGCTCGCACTCACCCGTCGCACTTCCCCGCGTGATACGGAGCCCATGATCGCGCCGACCAGCAGCGAACGTGTCCTGGTGGTCGATGATGAGCCCGACATCGTCGCGCTCGTCGCCTATCACCTCGCCAAATCCGGGTACCGCGTCTCGACGGCCGCCAACGGCTACGACGCGCTCGGCCTCGCCCGGCAGGAGCGACCCTCGCTCGTCGTTCTCGACCTGATGCTCCCCGGGCTGTCGGGATTCGACGTGCTGGAGCAGCTGCGGGGCGAGGAGGGAACGCGCGAGGTCGCGATCCTGATGCTGACCGCCCGCAAGGACGAACCGGACCGGATCCGCGGTCTCTCGCTTGGCGCCGACGACTACCTGACGAAGCCGTTCAGCCCGCAGGAGCTCGTCCTCCGCGTCGCGGCGATCCTGCGGCGTGTCGGCGCGGCCGGCGGCTCGAGGAACGACTCGCTGGCGATCGGCCCGATCCACATCAACCGCGCCGCCCACCGCGTGAGCGTCGATGGCGGCGAT
>Ga0116227_10013509_pt1 | contig 12801 bp, 15 predicted proteins | sample S1TSphgellanicum_FD_89693 | JGI IMG/M metagenome (GOLD analysis project Ga0116227, IMG submission 89693) | Host-associated microbial communities from peat moss isolated from Minnesota, USA - S1T2_Fb - Sphagnum magellanicum MG | ecosystem: Host-associated > Plants > Peat moss > Unclassified... | reverse complement strand
TGACATTTTGAAGGATTGTGGTTTCTTTTAGGGGATTTTTTTGAAGATTGTATTTTTTGCATGGTGAAATATTTGAATTTTCATAATTCTTCTTTTGCCTTTAGATACTTTTTGTTGTAAATGTGAAGGCCACTATGTGACACACCCCTTGTTTATTTATTTTTGGGGATTTCATGGGTGGGTTCCATAATTTAATCCCATTTTGTGTGACTGTTGAAAAGATTCCATCATTAGTTTGCCTATTTTTGACATTTTCAAGTTATCAAATAGGTAACTTATAAGAGGGGATTTCATTTTTGTATATGTATGACTAGTTGGTAAACCCATTTTGCAAACAAAATGTTCAAGAGAAAGGATTGATAGGACCTTGAGAATTGTTTAATCAACAATTTTAAGTTGGGATAATTTTCGTTTGATGAGACAGTAAGAATTTAGGAAACATTCAATTTTCAATAGTCGCACATCATGAATGTAACTTTCGTTGTAGCCATTTTTGCATCTAATGCAAGGAATTTCAACCCCATGATTTGGATGTGGGAATTTCGACCCATCGAGAGAGAAAAGCAAGCAAGAAATAGAGAAGAGAGATCATCGCAACAATTCCATATAAACAACATTGGTCGTCGTCCTCCCATTCAAGCAGAAAACAAAGATGTCATTCACACGCATAGTTCGTGACAGAACTACATACAATTGGCCATGGGTGAAGACAGAATCAGGCAAGTAAATGCTAACAGTTTTCATGGTCTGACCCTGCGCCTTGTTAATGGTCATAGCGAATGCCAATTGCAAAGGGAATTGGCGCCTTTGTAAGGTGAATGGCCACTTTAAACGGTTTATTGTTGTGGTGATGTGCGGTATGTTGACAATATTCCCCGCATGCACGCCACCAATGATCTGCGCGATGATCAATCTCCGTGCTAGGCGCCAAATGATTAGACGGGTCCCATTACAAAGTCCTGAGGCCACATCGAGATTTCTTAATAAGATAACAAGATGCCAACTTTGAGGGCCAAACGATGTGGTGGCATACCTACCAAAGTAATGGCGTTGAGAAATTCTGTGCCAATCACCATAGCCTAGTCATCCCCCGTTTCCACCAAGTCTGCTAACAAAAATACATGCTCTTGCTCGAGCACATCTTTGATAATTTGGGTGTTGAAAGAGTTCACGACTGTATTTTTTATTTTTAGAATAGCTCGACCATCCATGTATCCTTGGTTTGTGTAATTGATTGCTAGGGTCGGGAAAACATTGTGGATGAGGGTCTCTAAAGATGGCGCTTCATGGATTTTCGGGTATAAGGTGATCTCGACTCCGATTGAAGGCTCTGCGTCGACTTTCGATGGAAAATGATCAATGATCAATGACTCTTGGCCATTGCTGACTTTTAGAAGGTACTTAGCATACGGCCTAGAAAGGGGATTGGTGCGCAATCTCATTTTTCTGTGAGAATCAAGACGTGCACTTGACGCCACAAAACCAAAAGCGAAAGGGCTACAGAAACGATTGTTGCCTGAGAGCTTTTGGACACCACTAGTAGACATTGTCGAAAATCACCCCCAAAGACAACCACTGTATCGCCAAAGGGCGAATCTGGGCGCTACATGATGTCATGCAAAGTTCGGTCTACTGCCTCGGCACAATGTCAGTGTTGTGTTGGAGCCTCATCCCAAACGATCAACTTTGCTTCCCGAAGTAGCTCAGCAAAATCACTTTGCACATGTATTGAACACATTGAATCCCTACCAAGGGCAATTGGGATCTTGAAAACTGAATGTGCGGTTCGTCCACCTTCCAATAGGAGAGCTACTATGCCGGAAAATGCAACCCCGATGGCGACATGTCCATCTCATCGAATCAATGCCAATAACACGTTATATACAACGTTATATACAACGTCAAGATAAAGGGTTGAGTGGGTGCAAGATATTAAGTATAGGCCAGGTGACTGGCTTTTGTTTCGATCTGAAGTTGATGGCCTTCTTCCTACATCACTAGAGGAGTGCCATTGTGGGCCGTATGCAGGGGGTACTGTGCGACTTCTAATGAATGACACATTTGTGCACTCCTTGAATCTTTTAGTGTTAGCAGGTGTTGGGGTGTATGAAGCACTCACGCAACTTGATGCTGAGAACAACTATAGTAGTTTGGACGTTTCACCAAATGATTATCTGGATCAAAGCATGTTGATGTTTGTGGGAAATTCTGAGTACAATGATGGGTTCCCTTGACTCTGAAGTTGGGGGTGATAAGACTCATGGAGATAAGGTTTGTATAATTAGTTGTACAGCCAGTTGTGAACTACTTCAACAATGTCCCAATTCTCTCCTCTATTGTTTTTCATGTGGTCATGGCAGGAAAGTATGTATGTAGACATAGGGTTGAGTGGAGATTTTTGCAATTTTTTTGTTTGAATCAGTTAATGATTCATATGGGAAAAGATAATGTCTCTTTCGGTTTATGAGATCCTTAGTTCCATTCGCAGGTTGACAAAATCAAACTTCTAGGAGCCACTGAATATTGGCAATGATGAGACGGTAAGCATGAATGAGATGGCAAAGAAATTTGAAAAAAACTTTGAATAGGTAGATTTTTTCTAGGATACCCCACCCCCCAAAATAGACCAGAACTTTTGAGAGTGATGAATGTGAATGACTCAGAACACTTTCACCGTTGCTCAATATGTGGTCCCACAAAATAAAAACATATGAAGAAGATTTGGAGCATTTTGTGATTCAAGAACACACAAACAAAAGTGTGGAGGAATTCGGTTGGAGAGAGATTTTTAGTAGTCATCCCCAAAACTAGAATTTGAAGAAGAAGAAGAAGATGATGATGATGATGATGATGATGATGATTTGGGGCATTTTGTGATTTAGGAACACATAAACAAAAGTCTGGTGGAATTAGGTTAGAAAGAGACTTTGCAGCAATATTTTGCAAGCTGTCTTTCACTGGTGGCTGGAATCATTCTTTTTGGTGGCCTTATAGCTCCCATTGTAAGACTCTTCATCAATCTCTTGGTTTTCCATATTCTCTTTCATCATGTAAAGCTGAAAAGAATGTCTTGCAAAAACTTAAAACCAGCATAAAGTAAAATCAAGCACCTGTAGATACATCGTTAATGTCACAACCCCACTTTGAGGGAAGTGTGAGGTCACCACTCACATTCCCGAAAATGGGATTTGGGAATTGACGCGCACCCAAGTCCTTAATTCACTCAAGTTGCGAAAATGTGAAGGACTTGGGGCACGCTCCCAGTTTCCAGTATTAAAGGGGGTGAGAGGGGTGTGTTGAAAGCTCCGGGATTTAGACTAGGAAGAGGGACAAGCTACTTAGTTATTCGGTCCTGCATCCAAATCCAACCAACAAGTTGGTTAGAATTCATTCTGCACATTTTTAGTGTTGAGACAAGCCACGGGCAACCTTGGACTCACTTGACTCACCACGGCTCGGACTCAAGGGAAGCCACCACCTTCCCCCATATAGTATTCTCTGCAGCTCTTTGTCGCACGTGCATCCAAATGGCTCTTTTTCCCGGGACTCCCAAAGTGGAGTCTCGAAACTATCCCAGTTTGGACTCCTGGGACTTTGGGCATTCATAACTTTTTGCCCCAAGGTCGGATCGGGACGAGGTCTCAACCAAAGTTGTAGCTATCCTCAAGAGCTTTCCAACGGTGTGTCACACTCCTTCTGCACGCACCAGAATCGAGTCGATTCTTGACTTTTAGTGGTCGGGAGTCAAATTGACAATTTAACTCCTGGCCCTTCTTTCGACCATAACTTATGCTGCAAATGTCCAAATGGCTCATGCGAGGCCATTTTAGACATCTACACTTCAAGACCTTTTCAACGGTACAAAGAACGCTTCAATGTGAGGTGTTTTGACCCTTGCAATCACGCTCTACATTTTCAAGAGTCTTGGAGGACTCCCAAGTCCCATTTTGGGGAGTGTGAGTGGCGACCTCACATTTCCCTCAAAGTGGGGTTGTGACAGGTTTTGTGGTGTCAAGTGCACGTCTTGACTCTCACAGAAAACATGAGATTGCACACCGATCCCCTCTCCAGGCCGTATGCTGAGTACCTTTTGAGAGTCGACAATGACTAAGAATCTTCCATCATTGATCATTTTCCACTGGAAGTTGACGTAGAACCTTCAATCGAAGTCAAGATCGCCTTATACTCGAAAATCCATGAAGCGCCATCTTTAGAGACCCTCATCCACGATGTTTTCCCGGCCCTAACAATCAATTACACAAACCAAGGATACATGGACGATCGAGCTATTCTGACAACAAAAAATATAGTCGTGAACTCTTTCAACACTCAAATTGTCGAGGTTGTGCCCGGGCAAGAGCACGTATTTTTGTCCACAGATTTGGTGGAAACGGGGGATGACCAGGCTATGGTGATTGGCACAGAATTTCTCAACACCATTACTCTGGCGGGTATGCCACCACATCACCTAGCTTTCAAAGTTAGCGTCCTTGTTATCTTACTAAGAAATCTCGATGTGGCCTCAGAACTTTGTAATGGGACCCGTTTAATCATTTGGTGCCTAGCACGGAGATTGATCGTCGTGCAGATCATTGGTGGCGCGCATGCGGGGAATATTGTCAACATACCGTACATCACCATAACAACAAACCATTTAAAGTGGCCATTCACCCTACAAAGGCGCCAATTCCCCTTGCAATTGGCATTCGCTATGACCATTAACTAGGCGCAGGGTCAAACCATGAAAATTGTTGGCATTTACTTGCCTGAACCTATCTTCACCCATGGCCAATTGTATGTAGCTCTGTCACGAACAATGTGTGTGAATGACATCTTTGTTTTCTGCCTGAATGGTATGATGACGACCAATGTTGTTTATATGGAATTGTTGCGATGATCTTTCTTCTCTATCTCTTGCCTGTTTTTCTTTCTCGATGGGTCGAAATTCCCACATCCAAATCACGGGGTTGAAATTCCCTGCATTGGATGCAAAAATGGCTATAACGAAAGCTAAGTTCATGATGTGTGGCTGTTGAAAATAAAATGCTTCCTAAATTCTTATTGTCTCATCAAACGAAAATTATCCCAACTTAAAATTGTTGATTAAACAATTCTCAAGGTCCTATCAATCCTTTCTCTTGAACATTTTGTTTGCAAAATGGGTTTACCAACTAGTCGGTAAACCCATTTTGCAAGCAAAATGATCAAATAAGCAAAAAACTAAAGTGTTATGTATCAAAATCCATTTTGTCCACTTTTACCCATCAATTATTTTTAAAAATCAAATGTGCCCCAACACTGAATAAGTGGGGTGTTCTTTGCAAGGGGCGTTAGCCCATGCCAAAAATGGTGATGAAGTCTTTTGGAAAGAGAAATTTCATGCAACCAATGGGAAGCCCCAAACATGCACTCAAGGTGCCTTGTTTTTTTTCCTTTTATGTTTTGGGTGTGAGGGGGGGGGGAAGGACAGATTTTTTTTCATTTTTCTCGACTTCCTAATGTGTTCGCACTATGTTCCTTTCAAGTTCCTGATGGGTTCCCAATATTTTCCCCAACATTTTCTCCATACCTCCTCATTTTTATATGCCTTGGAAAATGGTGTCCTCCTTTCACCTATATAGGTGGGCCAAAGGGGAGGACCTGTACAGTTTAAAATAGAACCGTCTGTTTTGCGGAGTCTCCATTATTTCTTTTTTTTAGAGTGATGGGCCAATCAAATTGGCATGTTGCCCCAAAAAAAAACTTGGGAGGCACTTGATTTAATTAATAAGGGAGGTGATTATTCCCCAAATTTATTTCCCTGCCATTAGCTTAGGCCAAAAATGTAACTAACAATTTTGGAAATAGAAATTAAATGCAGCTAATGGGAAGGTGCAGCATCCACTCATGCACCCTAGCTTTTCAATTTGGGTTTTGGGGGGAGGGGGGAGGGGGGAGAGGTTTTTTTATTCATGAATTGCTGATGTGTTCCTACCATGTTCCCAAGTTGTTCCCCAAGTTCTCAATGTGTTCCCCAATGGTGTTCCCAATAACACCTAATATCAAACCCATATGTTTTGCCCAAAATCCTCCCCTTCTCACCTATATAGCCGAGGTGTTCGTTGCGAGGGGTAATAGCCCAAGCGAAAAATTATGATGAACCTTTTTGAGGAGAGAAATTTCATCCAATCAATGGGAAATGCAATCATGCTTTCAGAGTGCCTTGGATTTTTCCTTTTAAGTTTTGGGTTTAGGGTTGGGAGGTTGCAGGTTGGAGGGGAGGTTTTTTTTTTTCAAGTGTATGTGGTGTGGAGAGTGGACTATCCAGAGTGGACACTAGACTTTCCATGCAAGTTTTATTGGGGGTGATCAGGGGGGTGGGAGGAGAGGATTTATTTTCCTTTCAGCTAATAGGAGGGCCCAAGTTAAGGGGGGATAGGGAAGATTTTTTTTTTTCAGTTTTCCCTATTTCCTAATGTGTTCCCATGATGTTCCTTTTAAGTTCCTAATGGGTTCCCACAATGTTTCCCAAGTTCACAATGTGTTCCCCAACATGTTCTCCATATATAAGCACCTCACTTTTAGCGCATATGTTTTGGCACTTTCACCTATATAGGTGGGCCCGAGGGGAGGAACTATATACATCAAAACAAAACCTTCTACTTTGAGCAGCCTCCATAGTTTCATTTTTTTAGGAGCAATGGACCAATCAAATTGGTTTTGGCCCAGAATTTTGGCACAGTTTGTTGATGAGAACAAACATTCCGGAGGATTCACCAATCTTGAATTACCGAATCAAGCATGTGGACACCCATTTTTTTATATAAGTAGATTAACTTGGGGAATGGATTGATGTTTTTGTCCTATTGGATCATCCATGGGGGTCACAATTTGAAGCACTTCACTAACAACACCATTAACCAATTTCAGTAATGGATATATATGTTTTTCTTTAATATTACTCACATGCTTTTGTACAAATTTTAAATGCAACTAGATTATGATTTTTGTTCCTTGAAATGGTTTGTCTAACCATGAATTCAACATCAACTCTAATAGGTTTTTTTAATATATTTCTTTTGCTAAAATAGAGTAGCATTCATGGTTTTATTTAGTTAAAATTTGATTAATTATGTAATGCTTCATTGCATTTCTTAATTTGTTATGGGGTATAATGTATGTAATTGTATCCCATGAAGTGTTAAAAAGGAATTAATTTTCAAAGTTGACAAAAAAACACATTTGAAAAAAATTATAATCATCCCCTTTGAATTTCTTGTTACAAATAGGTTAAAATATGCACATCTTCAACTTGCCTCATTTGCTTTGGCAATATTATTTTGTTGAAACACACATAGTTTTCCCATAGATTTTTTCCTATCACTTCTTTTGGGGTTTGTTTTGTGAATGAAAAAACCAATTTTATATTGTTAAAACATAAGGGACAATCATTGATTAATGGAAACCATAGAAAACCTACCATGAAAATAATATTTAAACCTCCAAAGAGAAGAATGTTTTCTTTCAATGTTTGTAATTTTAAGTGAATGTCAACAAGCATATTGCAACCTACCATTGATACCTCATCTATAATTAGATGGTTAATGTTTGTCCAATTAGTGTGGGATGGTTTTATCTTATGTGGGTTGATTGATTTGTCAATTGGAAATCCAATTAATGAAAAGATTGTTGAACCATTTATTAACATTACATTCCTTAATTTGTATGCACCAATGTTGTGTGGATGTATTTTTTATTTGGATAAAATTTTTGGGTATAGATAGGGTATATTATTTACCCTAACATATTATTTTCAAATGAACATACCCTAATGGAGCACATATTGAAGGGTATATAAATTTGAAAAATTACACCCTGTCCATAAACCTAGATATATGCAATAAATACTCATACCCAAAATTGAATATGTTTTGGCATTTGAGTAAAAAAAATTGCACTAAATGACTTAAACCCTAAACTTTGCTATTTTAGTAATAATGGGATGCCTCCAAGTTCCTTTTTTTCTAGCAAGTAACAAATTTGATTGGCCCATCACAAGGAAATTTCTTAAAAATTGAAACTTCAAGAGCTCCCCAAAATATATTTTTATGTGAAAATGTAATGCCTTCCCTTTGGCCCAACTATATAAGTGAAAAGGTGAGAACTTTAGGCAAACCATACACGATAAAATTGAGGATTGTTAGCATGTGAAAGTGCGCATGTTAGGAGTGATAGGTGTGTGGTAAGGATATAATTCAAATGGAAGACCCACCTATTTTGGACGGCCATAACTTTCACATTACTTAATGGAATTAGGTGATTCAAAAGCTTATTAAATTACCTTTAGACTCCATCATCAATCGATTTTTGACCATGATGCCATTGTCTTTTGATACATTAAGTGTTCATTTGTAGGCAAGTTTATGCTAGTTCAACATGAATTAAACAATTTGATTCTTGCATTTTAACATTAGATTTGAACTTTGAAACTATTTAAAATTTTCAAAATGTAAATTTCTTCCTTCATTTTTAATTAAATACAAAAACGTGTACCCATTTTTTACCCCAAAAAGGGGTAGACGATAAGGGGTACTTGAACCCTACCCATTTCCAAAAAAATAATTTTTGTATACTTGAACCTTAATCTAAAGGAATTTTTTGAGAGCTAATATACTCATACCTAATGGTTAAAAAAATTGAAAAAAATTCTACACCTTTACCCAAAGATATACCAAAAACAATATACCCAAACAACATAGTACTATGCACCAACTTTTAATGTAGATTCTAGCCCATTTTATTGAAATATTCTTTGACAATTTTAATCATTTATGTTTTTTTAGTTCTTGTTGTGCCACCAACATATATAATCATATTTCTATTGTGGTCTTGTTAGTTTATATTTGTTGTGAATTGTTGAAAGGCTTGATGTTGAAGTTCATTTCACTTGAACATATTTGAGACTTGAAATTTTGTCATATTAAAAAGTATTTTATCTTGCACATTCACTTTACCAAATGTTTTATGTCCAAATTAAAAAGTTTTGTGCATTTGGTTGAGAAATCTAATGGCATGGATCATAATTTAGGTGTTCCATGGGGATAAATGAATGAGTTGTTCATTTGCATGTTTGTTGTCTAAATTGTGTGAATGTTATTATGTGATTGATTTAAGTATTTTCTCCATTTGGTTATTAAGTTGATGAAATTATTACAAAAATTTCATTCTTCATCTAAATTATGCAAAAACATGGTGCAAATGGTGTCAAACATGGCAATGACATTTGGAAATTTTTTGGTCAATTTTATTACACATTTGATATTCAAGTTATAATTTTTTATTTGTAATGTTTTCATTTGCATGATTTGTATTGTGATTACTACATATGTCATCAATATTTCTAAAGTGTTATTTGTAATCTTCATCATACACATGTATAACCTTTTTATTTTGTAAATTTGTGTGACCAATCATCTACATCATTGACATCAAAGATTATAGTCCTTAGTACAATAGTCTAACACTTCTCATTTCTTTACATTCATGCAACACGTTTACATTATTAATTATGTTTTTGTCAAAAAATGTAATGTCATGAAGTTTTGTGAGTTACCCAACACATATGGAATAAATGAAAAAAAATCATATTGGTTGAAGAGGATGTACCTTTATAAAAAAAGGTTAGTGAGGTTGATGAAACATTCCATATGCATGTGTGCACTTCACATTTCCAGTTCAATGAAAACTCTATGCACAACATACATCAACAATCTAATTATGATGACAAATAGAAAAAAGGAGAAAAAAATAGTGACAAAGTGGTTGTTGTCACAAGCTTTTGCCCCCTTCCATTTGTTGAGCTAAAAACAACTTGTGCACTTCCATTGGTCATCTTTTGCCTCTCTCTATCCTTGGAGCCATATGGGGGAATGCAATATAATTTTTTTTGAAAAAAAGTCTGATTTGATAATTAAATTTCTATTGAAATCATCTCTAGAATTGTCTAGGGACAACCACATGAAAGATTATGAAAAATCTCCCATATACCAATTCCTTGAAAATTCTTGTCATTGGAATTATATTTTTGTTGAAAAGTTTAATGTCAAGAAGTTTTGTGAAGTATGTGGCTTCCCATCTAATTTGTTCATTAGGTTATAAATCATTGTATGATCTCTGAGGTGTGAATAATATGCATATTATTTTGCAACAAACTTCTAAATCATTTTTTGCAAATGTTATTTAAAATCTTTGTAAGATATGTACTTTAGGTGTTTTATATACATAAAGACACTATATATGTTTTAAATTGTGTATGGCCCATTAACAATTTACTAAAAAGTGGGTTAAATCTTTTGCAAAGTTTTCTAGATAATTCATAAGGTGAAAACTTGTCAAATTCTTGAGAAGGAAATTGGTAATCCATTAAAATTATGCAAGACAATTTTTTCATTGTTTTTTTTTGCATGCACATTGAATGTTTCAAATCCACTAATTTGTTGATTTTGATCTTCTATCATAATCAATGTTGACAAATTTTATTGTTCAATCATCCCAAAAGATAAACTACACCAAGGGATGTAACCATATCAATAAGATGTGAAGTGCTTAGGGTATCTAAAAAGGTAATTAATCACGCATGTTACAAATATTTCTTATTTTGATCCAATTGTGTTGAAATAAAAAATAAAAAATTGTTGGTTTTATAAATGGAATATTTGGAAATAATTATATCATAAGTTATTTGACTTTAAAATTGGAATATGTAATAATGAAGACATATCCAATGTGTATATGGTTGTTTTTGTTATATAATATATTAATTTTTTCCATCTTTACTAGATGCAACAATTAATTTTAAATCATGATCGCATCTACATGCCATAGTAATTCTTTTAATTATGTGAAGCAAAATGGGTGATAGTATAGAGATAGGAGCCAAAAACCATGTTGAAAATGGTGAAAATTGTGTTTTTTTTTTGACATTTTAAAATCACGTCAATCATTTCAAATTGTGCTAAATGACTAATATGAAAGTTTAGGAATTCAAATTAAAAATTCATTAAATTAAATTTTGGGTTTTGGTTTTTAAAGAGGACACTTGAACTTGAATAGGTCTTGCATCATATGTGGTTAATTTTACAAAGGACTAGGTAAAGGACTATTGTAATAACATAATTTTAATGGTAAAAAAATTTAGATGATAGTAACCTACTACCCAAGTTCAAAAAACATTCACAATTTAAAAGATACAAAATTATGTTTAAAAAAAATTCAAAGTATTTTTCAAATTTTCAAGAGTCCTTTACCACATGTAAATGGGCTGAAATATGCATGACATACAAAAAAAAGTTTTAATTTATGATATAAAAGAAAAAAACCTAAAGCAGTTAGCATATTTTCGTATGATTCAAAATTATGATAAATTTTCAAAATGAAATGCGGAATGTGGCAGAATTTACACACTTTGAAAGATTCATATTTATTCAACAATGATTAACACAAAAGATGTGATCTATTGGGGCAACTATATGTATTTTTAATAACAAGTTGCAAAAGATTTCATTCAAAAATTCTTTCATATGAAAAGTGAAAAAGGACTAAAAATGACTCACAATCCTTTTGTAAAGTAATCTCATTGGCGTCTATTTATGTACTTGCACCTAAATGGTATCTTTATTAAACTATGTTTTCTCAACAAGTTTCAAAAGCCCTGTCGAAACATCATTGATATTTTGTAACATGTAGTGTTACATATGTGATGATTACAAACGTTTATCAATTTATGTACATCTAGTTGCTTTCAAAGTTGCAATTTCTATTCCCAACCTTCATTTCTTAATTTGATATATTTGTACATGTCCTAGGAAGCATTGAAATTTGCTTTTCTCAAAGAGTTGAATGAGAACTTCAATTCCTTCTCTACATTCTACTTTCCTTTTTACAATATTCCAAAAAACTCCTCATGGAAGAAAAAAAAATTCAAATCTTCCCTCAAAAACAAAATTTAAATTCTTGATTATCACTTTGATTTAAATGATTTAGCACAAGAGCCTTATGTCACTACTACATATTGTGCCTTTTTGCGAAGGGCCAAACAAAAAACCGGAAGGGTTTGCGAAGCAAAAACAACCTGCCATATTTGCGATGCGACACGCATGGCACCTTGTGGTTCACCAACCATCGCTAATTTATAATGTACCTTAAATCATCGCAACACTTTTGCGGCATATCCCACAAACAAAACTTTGCGACCTGTTCAGTCTCCGTCCACCCTAGCGATATTCCACACTTCGCAACGTTTAATCATATTCACAACATCGCACATTTTACAATACACAAAGTATCGCTAAACACTTTGAGAGTCACAAGAAATCGCAAGCTTGTGTTATTCGATGCATCGCATTTTGCGTTTGAATATGTATCGCAAACCTCATCACAAATTTTTACAAAACTTTCCGGTGGTGGACGTATCACAAGTCGCGATGTGCATTAGCTCGCAAAGTAGTAAAAGGGTTATCGGAGAAGGAAATTTCGCAAAAGGTTTCGTAATGTCATCTGATTTATCACGGCCTTTTTTAAGTTGCATAAAATCTCAGTGACATTGAGGTAGTACATGCAGTAGTGCAAAAGAGAGTAGTACAAAGTTCCCAGAGGGCCTACTTGCAGAACTATAAAGGCTGAAATTCACTAAAAACTTTAACACAATGAACATTGTGCAATAATATAGAACCACAAGCCTCAATGGCAATTTGCATAAAAATAATGAGTAGTACATTATACGTGGTCATCATCCACCTCAGAGGTTGTAAGCACAACCTCTGG
>Ga0116227_10013508_pt1 | contig 12804 bp, 7 predicted proteins | sample S1TSphgellanicum_FD_89693 | JGI IMG/M metagenome (GOLD analysis project Ga0116227, IMG submission 89693) | Host-associated microbial communities from peat moss isolated from Minnesota, USA - S1T2_Fb - Sphagnum magellanicum MG | ecosystem: Host-associated > Plants > Peat moss > Unclassified... | reverse complement strand
TCTGTGCCAAGCGTGCAAACGTTTGATGTGGAGATGAACCCCATAGAAACAAATTGCCCACTACAGGCCATGGCCATGGTCCTGGAGGCAAGTGCCGAAATCTTCTATAAAAGACAAAGTGCACAACAAGAGCCAAAAGGGTAAGCAATAGAGCTATAAAAAGTCCATCTTTCTCTTGCAAACTCTCAAGACGTCTTCCTGTTGGTGGATGTTCTAGTTCTAATCCAGCCATCATTGTATGAACTTCCTTCTACGAAAACCAATTGAGTTAGCTATGTTGTGAGAGTACATATGTTCTCCTTTAGTAAACCAAAAGATAGAAAATTGGGTCTCTATGTCCCCTATCCTAAATTTTGGTGAAAGATATTGTGGACCATGAGGGTGATGCACTAAAGTACATTGGGCTATGGACGACAGATAACACTATATATGATATATATATATATGGGTAGTATGTTGTTTATATTATTAATTAGTTGTTGGGACCCCCAAAGATTCAATTTTTTTTGCTTTTGTGATGGGAATCTTTGATTGGTTCATCCAAAAGTTTAATAATAATTAAGCTTTTGGACAGTCCCAAAAAAATCCATATGTTGTAATCTCCTCCTTTTGGGTTCCAAGAGTGGAACTCAAGGCAAAGGATGTGGGATAAAGTGAGGAGGTAACATGTTGGGAACACATTGGGAACTTGAGGAACGTTTTGGGAACTCAATGGGAAGTTCATGGATAGATAGTGAGAACTTTCATGAGAACATTGAGGACAACAAAAATCCAAACACCCTCACCCTCCCCCAAAAGAAAACAAGAGGTGTGTCACACAATGTGGGAAAATATTAAACAGGCCAAAGGAAATGAATGCAACCAGTACAAAAGTACTCCTACGATTTTTTCCTCCAGTCTGCCCATTTGCCTCATCCATATTTTCTCAAGTGACACCAAAGCATGTTTTGCACTCATAACCTCATATAATACGGCATGTTTTGCACTTGTCACCTCACATAACATGCCAAGGAGTGTGTTACATACCCCTTTATATCCCTAGATATGCCCCTCTATCTACCTCTTTGTACTGACTGCATTTATTTCCTTTGGCCTGTTTAATATTTTTCCCCTTGAGTGCATGCTATCTCATCTCATTCATTAGCTCAAAGAATTTTTTTGCATACTTGTATTCTTTGCCATTTTTGGCTGAGCCTAATGGCAGGGACATGAACTATGGGTATATATCGGTGTTGGACGGGTATCATAATTTTGTGATACCCTTTGGGTCCGGTTTTCATAAAGTAATTTACAAAAGTGTTTGGTTCTCCCCTCAAATTTCTTTTAAAAAAATTTTACACCAGGAAAGGATATCAACTTTTTTTTAAAAATTTGACATTGCTTCTCACAATGTCAGTTCTTGAAATTTTGAGAATAGTTGGTTATCCTTTGCCGATTCTCACAAAGCAAATATTGCTTCTTCTTCTTTTTTAATTAATTTTTTTAAAAACTAAGATTCAATAATTATTGATTTCTTTTCTTTTTTTAACAACTGCTCTGGCTTTTTGAAAAAATTCAGATTCAAAGGACCTCTGGTTCAAGGTTTTTGAAAGATTTTTAAAATAAATTCATGTTTTGGGTTTTTGAAAATTTTCAAAGAACCTGACTGGTTTTATGGAACAACTGGTAAAAGAACCAAAACTTTGAGGGCTAAGTTCTTTGACCAATTCTCTTGGTTTTTTGAGATCTACAGTTATGAGTGAAAAATCAGTCCTTTGATTTTCTGAAAATTGTTGTTCAGGGGTCCATAATACCCAGACCTTCTCATCAGTTCTTTCTTCGAAAAAGAAAGAAGATAGAACAGTGTTTTGTTATGGCAAATGCTTTTTTTCAAAATGGCAAAAATTCAAGTTTGCAATTTTTTTTAATATTTAAATTTTTTAGAATTTGCCAAAATTCTATCCTAAGTTCCAATAGTTCTATTTTTTTGAATTGCTTGTTTTTTTATTGTCATATATAGCTAAATAGTCGCCTCAATTGCAGCACAAAATTGAAAAGAAAAACATTCACTTAAAAGTTGAAAGAACAGCCCAATAATAATGTTAGTTCTCCAAACATCATTACCCTCTCACCCGACCTACCATTAATAAGTACCTACCACGAAATACTATACTAGCATTTCCTTGGATCTCTCATCTTCCAAGGCAAATTAAACCTAACAAGCAAATTTTGATATGAGTCTAGTGATGAAGGTCATTTAGCCCTAATTGAAGTAAAATGACTTAACATCGTACCTCACCTCCAAGCAATGAGAAAGAAACAAGGGACCCTTATAACTTCTTTCTCATTGCTTGTACTAACTTTTCGTGATGATTAAACCTTGAGACCCTGACCTTAAGACTCAACTTTTTTTTCTTTCTTTAAAAATCAGTTTTCACATCCAATTCTTACGCATGTGAGAACTATGCGTGAGAACTGGTAGTTCGGTTTTCAGTCAAGGCATCATTTGTAATGATACCCTAAGGGGATCAAATTGGGATGCCCAAGTGATATTTGGGTGATGCTCAGGGATATTTTTGATAATCACCCAACACTAGTATATATTGGCTCCAATTCAATGGGCAACAAGGCTAGTTGACAAAGCATATTAAACACTAAGAGACAATAACCCAACCCCCCGCACTATTTGGGCTTATTTATCACATGGTTCTATTTGTTTTGTGCAGTTTGTCTCCCAACCAATGGTAACCAGTTTTTTTTTTTTTTTTGAATATCCAACAGGCCGGTTATGTATAAAATTTAATTTTTGACTTACACACATGGTATTGAAAAAAAAAACCAAATTTTTGAAACCCATTGAGTATTAATATTGTGGCCAAGTCAATCAATCTGGTTATCAATATTACTTAATTTTGTGGGAGCAAGAATCGCCTGGTATGTATAAGGGTTGATTCTTGCAATAACCAGTTTGAGAATCGGCCAATATTGGAATTGGCCAATATCTGGGTAGGTTATTAAGCTGGAAACTTTACATCATTTTTATTTGTTTCATTTGATGTGCAAAGTGAACTAGGATACTTTACATAGAAAGAAAAATGTGAAGACTCAAAACAAACTATAGCACACTGAGTCAAAGCAACAAATAAACTTTTTTATTACTACACCACAATTTTGGATTAACATGATAGATTAGATTATCATATTGTTTACCCCAAATTGTGAACTTCCTTTAAGCTAGGATGTCGCCTTGATAATTTGCCATGTACAAATTCGTCACATTTAGCTCAAGATTTTATGAAATGCTCCAGTTCCTCTCTATACATATAACTCAAATTTCTCTCTCTAAACATAACTCATTAGTTGCTAATGTTCCATCTAATAGCCAATTTTTTTATTTTTCTCAACTCTAGGATATCACATACATCACCTTAATATTTGCCATGTATAAATTTCTCACTTCAAATCAAGATAATGTCAAAATAGTTCTAGTTCCTTTCTCTAAACATAACTTGCCAATTGCAAATGCTACTTCAATGAAATATAATTTTCACTTTTCTCAACCCTAAGATATTGAATACATCACCTTCATATTTGCCATGTAAAAATTGCTTATTGAAAAATTCAAGATTATGTTAGTTCTAATTCCTCGAAGGTAAAGTCACAATCAAATGAGCCAAAAAGCACATCGGGAAATCACCAAAACTCAATAAAAATTACAATCTTGTTAGATATATTTTTGTGGTGCCAATCTAATGCCATGTTAATCATGGAATGTTGTGCTAAATGACTAATATGAATGCTGAAAAATTCAAAAAAAATTATTTTGGGTTTTGGTTTTAGTAAAGGACATTTGAACTTGAATAACAGTTGCATCAAAAGCAATTAATTTTGTAAATTACTAAGGTAAAGGTTTTATTTATAAAGGAATTTTGATGAGAAAAAATTGAGATGATGTTAATTGATTATCCACACTCAATAAGCACTCACAATTTGAAAGTTATGAATTTTTTTAAAAATTAAAAATTAAAAATCTATTGAACAAAATTTTTAAATTTCAAAAGTCCTTTACCACATGTAAATGGGTTGTAATGTACATGGCATCTAAAACAAAGTTGTATTTATGAAAAAATAAACTAAAGAATTAAATAATTAACATATTTTCATACAATTTGAAATTAAAATAATTTTTCAAAACAAAACGCATAATTTGGTAAAATTTGTACATTTTTTTAAAATTCTTAGTTCTTCATGAAAACTTATACAAAAAATGTGATGTATTGAAAAATTATATGTATTTTTAATAACATATTGCAAAAGATTTCATCCCAAAAGTCCTTTCTATGAAAAAGTGAAAATGACCACAAAAGGGAATGTAGTCCTTGGTCCTTTGTCACCATTGGCTCATTTGATTGTGATTGAACCCTCTTTCTAAACATAAGTTTTTTCCATTTTTTCTTAGCTTGTTTCCATCTCAGAGAAACTTGTTGTCCCATTCCAAACCTAAAAACCTAGCAACTCTAAAGCTCTAAAATCCAACTTCTATCATCATATCCTATGTCAATCATTATCTATTGGAGCTAGGAGTGAGGAATGCTTGTGGTGACATGTAGTTGATTATGCCACCTGCAAAATACACATGTTTCCTTGTAAATAAGAGTAGAAGCTGCTAGCATTGGTCTATGGAATGACCTCACATTGTAATCACAAGAGGTAAATGATCCAAAATGAATGGTGTACTTAAAATTATTGCACGATGTTGGTTGTATCATTTTGGATTGTTTTTGCAATACTAAAGTTCATGAACTTGAGTTCACCTTTGATTAACAAGAAGTTGGCAAGCTTTAAATTTGGATACACAATCCATTTTTCATGGATGGTTTTTAAAGGCTGCAATACATGTAATAACAAACCACATATGAAAATGCTTGAAATCCTATTATGAGAAGCAAACATTTACTATGTACAACAAGAACAATGTCACAAAGTAAGTTCATATAAAAAATTACAAATATTAAATTACAAGCATAAATATTCATATACCATTTAGTACAATCAACGGTAAGTTAAATTCCAATTAGATTTTTTACATCTAGTTTCATTTTCTAGTGCCTTATTACTTGCATTACAAAAAACATGTTTGCCAAGTGAATTTCCCCATGCTCCAACACTATAAAAATGAAGGCATCTTCTTTGATGCACCTTCCCTAGTAATTCCTTCTATTAAGACCTTGTTCGTAACTTGTAACCTGCATAATATGGATGGACATATGTTGGGATCCTAGATTTCTTGACACATGATCAAAACAAAAAACTAATTAAGATGAGAATTCTTGAAATGCTAGAGATGTTCTATTTGTAAACAAGGAACTAATTATATTTCAAATAGTATTATAAAACATAATTTAAAGCCCACCTCAAAATCAATAAGTTGTATGATGTGCAATTTGCCTATAAACACCAGAGGTATTTTATTGTCTTCACAAAATCCCCAAACGAAAGTGAAATCTCTACATTTCAATGAGGTACACTTTGGAACATAGATTGTATAATCAGAGGTAATGCCTCTGAATGCCTCATTCTTGCCCACCTTTGCTAATTTTCCCAATCTTGTCATACCTCCTATTAATGACCCACACAATGTTTGTTATTTATGTCCATAATTTTTGCTATACAATTGTGGGATGGACAGGGCTTCCTTTAAACTTCTCACAACTTTCCACTTTCTCTTTAATGGCTATATAACTTGAGTTTAAACAAAATCCATATATAATCAATTGAGATTTCAGTATTGGTTCAAGATTTTTACCTCAAATTTATGTTGAATATGAGGATTAATTAGTTTAAGGCCTTTATGATTGCGACCCCAATTTGTTATAGGTACAAGCCTTTGTTGAAAATCAACACTTTGCATAGTTATTGCAATAATTCTTAAGCTTCAAGTTTGTCCATTCAAAGTGCTCCCTGCACAAAACACACAAACTTGTAGAAGATTTAATAATGCCAATATTCACAACAACTAAAGTGGGTAACAATGAACTAAAAATTAAAAAAGTAAATGATGTTATTATCATCAATGATATTGGCCTTGTCTACTAAGAAATCATCCAAGGACTTCCTTTTGCACATGCAATCTGCCCTTGCATCAAAAGACCAATTCTTCATGATAATGACAAGCTTATCTAGATTCCCCATTCCTAGTTTACAATGACATAGACTTGTCAAAACTCCAACAATATTGAATATTCTTAGGAATCCAAAAATCTGCCTTACAACAAAGGATATGTTGGGAAACTACCATTCATGGGACTTCCAACAAGTTAAGGGCAATAAGCAATGTTCAGGTTTCACATGCAAGTGGTGGAATAAAGATAGTTCATTCTTTAATAACCTTTGCAAAGTGGCTTTGTTTGAAGTCATTGGGCCAAAAATGGAATCTTCATTGGCAACCACCAGTGCATCAATAAGGTTGATAGAACTTGGATTTTGGAAGTGAAAGGTTACCACCACTAGTGGCATCAAAGACTTAAATTCATACTTTGCCACCATCTTCGTAACTTTTCCCCATTACACAAAAGTTTTAACCACATCCAAGAATTTGAAACACAAGTCCAACATTAATGCAAACATGTTATGTGCCTTGTTAGGAGTGCAAGTAGTGGCAAATGGCAAAAAAAGGACTAGGATTGCTATCATTTTTACCATCATATGCAATTGCAGTGCCTAAAACTCATATTCAAAGCCCCCCCTAATAAAATTGCTAAAGGTGGTTTCAAATTGTTGAATCTCCATTTGCATACTCACACTAATTGAAAATGAAGCATGTAAAGTGTTAAAGATTAACCAATAGCCACAGCTTTGGTTCAAAATACATTTCTTCACAATAGGAAGCATAATCTTAGTGAGTGCTTTACAAACTGCCCACATCTAGGCATCTGGTACACATCCCTGTAACTCCAAAGTTTCATGCCTACCATAGCATAGATTTATGGCATCCCCATATTCCATGGTCTCTTGGAACAAAATAACCTTGTTGGCGAACTTGGTCTTCACCAGGGTCTTCAATTTTTTATGGCGGAGGCCTGCATCAAAGCATGCCCTTTTCCATTCACTTTAACCTTTGCTAGACTTCTTCGTCCACGTAATTGTTTTTTGCAAGGCTAATTGTATGGTTTTCAAGTTGACCTCATGAAAGCCAACACATATTGTTGCATCATTGCAAGTATATTGGCATGTTTTGCTAAAAGCATGGCCAAAACAAAAACCTTGCCAAAGACCTACAAGTTTCAAAAGAGCTACAAGTTTCAAAGGAACACAACTAACCACATAACTTAAAGCTCTTGCAATGGTGGATAGATTTCCCCTTTTGTCTTTCACATATGCAATTAATTTGTCCAATAAATTGTAAGATGACAATAGTTCCTTCACTTGTGTAGCCATTACAACTCCATATGTATCAATAGTTTCAAAAAGGCCCATTATCACATGGCAAGGCACCCGAAATGAGTTTATGAAATTAATTACAAGAGCAAATGTGTCTTGTCTAGATCTGGACATCCACAAATCAAAAGAAGTTGTTGTGATACAAGATTCTAAAGTTGGCATCACAAATTTTTCCATGGTTTTGGCAACCAATTTTGGAATGAAATGTTGAACCACTTGCTTTCGATTTGGAAACGTAATTCAGGGATTTTGATGCAAGACCATGCGCCTTAGCCATTGATTTTCAACAACAAAAATAGGCATGTAGCCTTTGGCAACAAACAAAAGCAAGTCTTCCATGAAATTCTTTTGCCCCAAATCCTTCACATTTTCCCACCTTGCCCATGCATCTCCATGCTCAAATGTCACATGTTTCTTCATTGACGTAATCCCATGTTGTTGGCTCTAGGTGATTAGCCCCTTCCTTTTATTTGTAGTGTTGCCATAACTATATGTTTAGGAAATATAGTGGAATATAGTGCAATGCATGGTTTGAAAGAAAGTAGGATTACATTTATTATCATCATTGACCACAAAAAAATGCCAAGGGAGAAAGGTCCTATTGTGAAGGATCCCAACCTTCTTATTCATGTTCAATTAAGCCTTCAATAATTCCCATGTAGCTTCTGCTTCTAAGTTTGAGGTGCTTGGGGTTGCAATACTTTTAGAAGGGGTTGGTGCACTAGGTCTAGAAATTGAACCAACCACTAACCTTGAAACTTCATTTGAACCCAATGCCATTTCATTAACACCATCATCATCAAAATCATTGCCATTAGATGCACATTTACATTCAAAACCTCAATGTTTACCATTTTTTATTTGAGTTTGGATTACGGACAGATGAAAAATTGTTGCATATAGAATGCAACTCAATGAATTTACAAATTAAGGTTGTGAAACACAATAGCTTTTCAACATAAACCAACGATAGGGTTTTAAAAGCACAATGAGCTCCTAAAACTTTAAACTTAGCTTGGATAGATTGTTTCAAGATTAATATGCAAGATGTAACTTGAAGAACCCAAGAATTGAAGGTTGTGAAAACAATTAAATGGCAAATACAAGCTTTGAAACATAAGAGCTTCAACAACAAAAACTAACAATAAGGTTTAAGAAACACAAGGAACTCTTGAAACCTTAAACCCAACTTGGACATCTTTTTTCAAGATTCACATGCAAAATGCAACTTGAAGAACCCTAGAATTGAAGGTTGTGAAAACAATTCAATGGCAAATAAAAGCTTTGAAACATAAAAACTTCAACAAAAACTAGCAACAAGGTTTTAAAAACACAAGGAATTCTTAAAACCCTAAACCCAACCTGGACAAATTGCTTCAAGATCTATATGCAAAATGCAACTTAAAAAAAAAACCCAGAACTTCAGGTTGTGAAAGGAATTCAATGGTAGATAGAGGCTTTGAAACATAATATTTTCAACAAAAACTAACAACAAGGTTTAAGAAACACATGGAGCTCCTAAAACCCTAAACCCAACTTAAATACACTACTTCAAAATCCATATGTAAAATGCAAAAATCTAGAACTCAAGGTATTGTGAAAGCAATTTAGTGACAAACATGGGCTTTGAAACATAGGAACAAGGACCTATTAGGGAGCATGGAACAAAAAACCTTAAATCTCAAGTGCATCAGGGTTGTGAAAGACTATCTCAAGCAACAAGCAACCATGAAATGCAAAGGCAGAAATGAAAAAGAGTGCACACACATTTATAATATAAAAAAAAACATTTCTTGCAAAGCTTGATGAATTAATTGTTGAGAACAGTTGAATTTGTTCCAAGTTCCAACACAAATCCCACCTTTGCATGCTCCTCAATCTTGAATTCTAGATTTGTACTCATAACATTGAAAGTAAATCCTAATGCTTCAAACTCACAACATTGAAGAAAAATAACATTGTTGAAGATGGCAACCATTCATTCATAAATCATTGTGCTACAAGATGTGAATGCTACAAAATGTCATTGTTGAAAGACAAAGTTATTGAACAAACAAGCTTGTGAACGATAGTTTTGCCATTTTAGGTTTAGGGTTTAAACCAAAAAGACAAAACCTAAATGGATGAAACTTTCTAGATGAACATATATACATGGATGAAAATTGGATGAATAACTGACCCATATGTTTTTCACTTAAACCCGTAAAGGTATAAATTAGGTGTTACTTTTTTCAAAGTAATACCTTATCAACAAGGTATTAATGGGTATTGAAAAATTCATACTGAGTTGGGTAGGTTCCTACCTAGGTATTTTTAAATCTCAGACTTGGTAGGTTATTTGGTACACATATTCGTACCTAGGTTGATAACCGGGTCAAAAAGCAATAATGGCCAACACCAATCCCAACCCACTTTATTAAAAAAATTAAAATTGTTATGATAAAATATTTATTTATTTTCTTAATTTGTTTTATTACTTGAATTTGAACCAAGGACTCTAAGAAAACCATTAATTGTAGTGGTAACTTACTTTGAAAAGGAGCTCCTACTACAACTTTTTCTTTATTTACTTCTTTCTTTTTGAAAACGTAAATCAAAGCTTATGCATTGATAGGACAACAATGTGAAAATTTATATCTTAGATTCATAACTCTAAATATACATGTAAGAAATACCCATACCAAAGTTTGATATGTTTCAATATGCAAGTATTTTTATTTTTATTTTTAAAAGTATAACTTAAACCTTAAACTTTGTTTAACATTTTATTAATTAAATGGGGTACCTCCCAAGTTTTTACAATTAACCAATTTGATTGGCCCATCATCATAAACAAAAAATTAAAAAAAAACTATAACTTTAGAAGCTTTTCAAAATATATTTTTCTATGGGGAAATGTAGAGCCATTACTTTGGGCCAAGTATATAGGCGAGAAGGTGAAAACTTTGGGCAAATCATTTGAAATAAAATTTAGAATGGTTAACATGTGATAAAAGTACACATGTTAGGAGTGTTAAGTATGTGGTAAATAAATTCAAATGGAAGCCCCCTTACCTTGGAGGTTCAATATGACTTTCACATCATTTAACAAGATTAAATTATTAAAAAAATCAGCAAAGCACCCAAAGATGAACTGCAAATTATTTTTAGATTCCATCACCAATTGAATGTTGACCATGACATCATTGTTTTTCAATACATTTAATGTTCACTTGTAGGCATGTTTGATTCTTGCATTTTGACATTGGATTTGACATTCATAAATTGTTTAAAAATTTTCAAAATGAATTTTTAAAAAAATTAAATAAATGAATATGTACCCTTTTTTTACCCCAAAAGGTGTATATGACACTACTACAAAATGTGGGTATAGTTTATTAGTCCTTGTTCACTAGACTAGTGAATTCACTCAAAATGTAATGAAATCACTTAGTGTACATGGACACTTTTTTTTGTGGTGTGATTAAAAAAATACAAATATCTTACCCATCTACAAAATTACTAATTTGTGTATGCCCAAACCTTAATCTAATGAAAATTCAAAATTGTTAATATACCCTTGTGCAATGGGTGTATATATATATATATATATATATATATGGCCTTATTCAAAGGTATGTAAATCACAAGCATGTTTAGGACCAAAACTATATATGTTTATTATATAGCGAAAATCTATGTTTTTGTTTGTATAAATATTTTTTCACCTTTTTATTGTTTACGTATAACTAGTATGTCACACCATTTTATTACCATGGACTTTTCATAAATTATATTGAAATCTTTTTTAATTAAAATTTTAATTTCTTTCACAATTTAATTTCATGAAACTTTATATTCATACAATAATTTATTTCTATCAAGTGAAGGTGTTTCCAAAGGTCACAAACATTCACTTATATACCAACAAAAAAAAAACTAAAAAATTTTTTTTTCTAAAATTTACACATCTCCATGGCTCCCTATGTGATTTCACATGCATAATAAAGTGACAAAAACTTTTCACATGAATTATCATATGAAAATCAAGCACATTAATTCAAACTATGACCAAATCATAATGAAACTATGAAATCCAATTAACAAATAAATCGCCAAACTTAATCATTAAATAATTACATAGGTAATAGTCTAATTACATCAAGTTATAAGTACATCAAAATTCAATATCTCCCCTACCTTTAAGTCTAAAAATTAGAGAATTGCCTCCAAGAAAGCCCTCTTGTGGAAGGCTTTCCAACAATACAAATACCAAAAGATTACCCCAATTTCCCTAAAAAAAATTGTTTTGATTTGTTGAATTTTATTTGTAAAATTTATTCAATATTCAATATATTGTCTACCATATGTCCAAGCATTACAAAATCACCTCAGTGCACCCCTTATTCATTAAGGGATTTTCAGCAACACCAAGGGCATGGTGGGGGGTGCCATGGTTTGGGAGATCTCAACATCACAAACAAAATAAACAAACTACCCTTCTTAGAGATAGATTGATGTGAACCTTACATCTTCTAAACTAAAAAAAAAATTCTGACCTTCCAATTTAAAAAATTCCTTGTGTTGGGAAAGAAGACTTGTTAATACCATATCCCACACCCTAATTCCAAATTCCATTCTTAAGACTTTACTCACATTCTCACTTCCATATAAAACAACAAACAAATATGGACGAGGTCGGTTGATTGGGCACCTTTATGTAAAGAAGAAAGAAGAAATTCTATGGGATCCAAAATTTCTCTTGGGCAGCCTATTGATACAAGAAATGTCAATGAGAAAAAGAACTTGTCCAACAAATTACAAATTCAAAGCTATGCAAAGTACTAGTCCATCAAGGAAACTTAGGACAATATTTTAAACCATCTCCACAGTCCACTCCTATTCATTTAGGTGAACTTTTCTTAAAGGAGGAAAGAAGGGGATTCATTTAACCTCTGTAAGAACAGTTTCATTAGATAAGTACACTTTGCACACAACAATGCTTTAGTGAAAACTAACCATGTTCTTACAACTAGGTGTAAACATGCAAACATAGACTTGCTCCCAAATTGATTACAACCCGATTCCCCATCTAGTTCTAACAAGAAGTTGGTTGCAATTTTTGTTCTAGTAGAACTTTAAACCTTTGAAAGCTCTTGAGAAGAACCTTCGACCTCTTGTAGGAGAGATCATTGGTTAGGATTAGTTCTTTTCTTCACCCCCAAGTTACATTCTCAATCTTATATATTAAAGTTACGTGTCTGTCTGTCCGTCTGTCCGGGCAGTTTCCGGGCACTGCCCGGACCTTTCTTTGATTTTTTTTTTTTTTTTTTTTTTTTTTTTTTTTTTTTTTTTTTTTTTTTTTTTTTTTTTTTTTTTTTTTTTTTTTTTTTTTTTTTTTTTTTT
>Ga0116227_10013507_pt1 | contig 12804 bp, 9 predicted proteins | sample S1TSphgellanicum_FD_89693 | JGI IMG/M metagenome (GOLD analysis project Ga0116227, IMG submission 89693) | Host-associated microbial communities from peat moss isolated from Minnesota, USA - S1T2_Fb - Sphagnum magellanicum MG | ecosystem: Host-associated > Plants > Peat moss > Unclassified... | reverse complement strand
GATACATATATCACAAACCTTGTTGGCTATTAAATTGGGAGCAAAGTTATAACACACCTGGTTTCCAGAGGTACCGGTGACCATCAGATGCCTGAAGGTTACAAGCACAATTCTAGCATTGATATGACAATATTGATGTTGGTATCCTTATGAAATGCCGCACAACCTGCACATTCGTGTAATCATAAATTTCAAAATATTATTGTGATCAACGAAACACATGAATTCTCAGATCGTGTATGAGGGATGGATAGAAGTAAAAATTGATAATTAACATTTCATAACCACATTGGCGATCCAGAATTGTTGGTCGGTTAGTTTTGTTACAGATGTTAAGGATTTTTATCGATCTTATTTACACAGAACTCATGGTATAATAATTCATTATAAATCCACCACGCTTTGCTAGAACTGATTGTCAGGACGTATTACACCTACACGTTCGTTCAGGTTGGTAAGTAGCTTGTTTGGGAGCTATTTGCCAATTCAGAAAACACTTGATGCATTGATCTATGTGCATAAGAGCTTTCACTGGACATGATTGGCAGTTAACTATGAAGTACAGTCTAGACCCCTTCGCACTATTGGGATCATACTCACCTTTGAGCCATCTGGAAGTTTCATAAGCTTTAAGGATCCCTTCAAACTAGTCCCTACTCCACAGAATTCTTCTTATACAAACTAAATGGATTAAAGCATACATTTTCTTCACACTTGTACAAGTGAAGGTTCTATGAAGCTTAACCGCTTCCTTGCACTAGTTCACTTGGGGGCATCTTTCAGGTATGTTAAAAGTTTGGAGCAACACAACTAAACACCAAAAACGAAAGATCTCAAGCATGTGCATAAGACATGAGTCAAACAAAAGATCTCGAACATGTGCATGTAAGAGATGAGTAAATACAATTTGACTAAAGGCGGAGACATATGAAACAATGTGTGGGGATGGACAAATGTTGAACATATAGATTCCATGGATCCAGACCCGCATGGAGGAAGAAATATGAATTTGCATAAAATTGGAAACAACGGATAGGATTCAGCTTCATGAAAATGACCACAAAACATTCTTACCTTTCAAGGATCCGCACCCGGCATTGAACAAACAATATTGAAGGGTACAAGTTTCGTAAATCCTCCACAGCACACGTACACAACCTGATACCAAGTGCACACCAAGTTATTTTATGATCTTAAAATCCTGCTAGCTTCACAAAAACTTGACGAAAACTTCAAATTTCATGTAGAACTAAAGTATGAAGAACAGAAACGGATTCTGCTTTCCTTTGTCGCAGTAGCAGGTACCTCAAGATTCAAAATGACCTCAACAACACATTGACCTTCCGAGGCGTCTGCTGATGGCCTTGGGCTTCCAAACACTTCATCTGCTGATGAACTTCCAAACAAAGACTTGGAAAAATGCGCACATACACAGCAGCTAAGCGTCTCGAGTGTGGAGTGTGGACTTCTAGCGAAGCACAATCAGACTGCAGTTGAATGAAAGCATGGGATAGACAGAGCAAGCACAGCCCTTGTTTTATACATTAAAAAAAAAGCCCTCACGTGGTTTTTACGGTATTCGCTCTGCACCTCATCATATGCACAAATTTGACTTTCGGAACGCGGGCCCGGGCAGCTGTATGTGGGGCCTTATGCATGTTAAGGTAATTTTGTTCAGCACATTAATGGGCGCAAAAGATATTTCCCCATATGGCGCGCCTTGTGCTTTATACCAGTGATTTTTTTTTCGCCAAAAATCGTCAAATGGCGATACAATTTTCTGAAAACGGAATATTCTGTTGCAAATTCCCTGTTTTTGAGAATTATACATGAAGCTTCATTTTAGGAAAAATAAAATAAAATAGCTCTAAGTATTCATTTATATATTAAGTAATGATAAGAATTAAATTAAAAAATTTCTAAAACTTTAAGAATCCCCTATGCGATTCATTACATGATTCATCTAATTTTAAGTTATGCACATTAAATTATGAGCTGATTTTTTAATAATTCATGGGTGCAAGCACAATATTTTGTACATATTTGTTACCTTTTTTCAAACTTGACAACATAAATAAAAAATTAGTTTTTTATTTGTAACTTTCTTCAAGCATTTCAAAACAAATGAAACTTTTAATTTTTTCATGAGTAAACTTTCTAACATTTTTTTAGGTTTTTAAAGCAATTTGTGTCATATCATTTGGACTTGAAAAATTATCTCAAAAATATCTTTAAAAATTATGTCATTTTTTAAGAATTGGGGATGATTTTAACTATGAAAATAAATTTCATTAACCAAAAAAATTATATTAAAATATTCATCACATTAATATTGAGGTGCTTAAAAAGAACCAAATATTTCACCTAATTTTGAGTACTTCAATTTTATTTTTCAAACTATCACAAATTTTAGATCCAATTCAAGTACTTGTAAATAGTTTTTAAAAAATTTGATTATAACAATTTAACTTTTGAAGTCTATGCAAACAAGAATTAAAAAATAATATACCCCAAAAAATAAATTATTATCCCCATAAAATCATTTACTTGTTAATCATTTTATTTAAGGACCTCAATATTTTGTTGCTTACACTACTTTTTGTGTCTACTTTACCATGCTTTCACCTTCATTCAACTTTAATGCGGCACATTAATTTGTGTTATGACTTGTTAATGATGACTCATCATAATCTTAATGAATCATACATAAATCATAAATGAACATTATTGATTTCTAACACCTTATTACCTTGCCCAATAAATTACATATATTAAATCCACTTGGTAATTACATCATTGAAGTTACGTTATAAGTCCCTTCAAGTTACATGCACATTATAGGTTAACTAGTAAGCCCCATAACCTTGAAATGTTTTTTTTACATGTTTATTTGGGAATTTTCTAAAGAAAGTACACATAATCAATAAAATGAACCCATACAAAAAATTCATTTTAACAAATACATTTGATTGCACAAACAAATTATGGGTCAAAATTTTGAAATGGAATAACTTTTCAAGATTTCAATTGGTAGACATGAATTTTTTTTGTAAAAAAGTTAAAATTGTTAGGTTTTTTCATTTGTTGTCATTTCGTAAACATGAATATAAATGGTTGATCCAAATTTGAATAGATAAAAGGATGTTGATTTAAAAATATGATGAACATTATATTTTGACCAAATACTTCACTACTATTTAAGATTAATGATTTTGGAATTCACAAAGGAACTAGTTGATCCCTTTTGGGACTTGGAATCGAGGTAAGCCTAATGCCAAATACCCACCATTTTATGAAAATTATGTGTTAAACTACACCAAAAATGGTGACCAACATACTTAAGTGATGAAGTGATGCAACATACACCCAACAAGCCCAGTTTTCTCTCCTATATACCTTTGAAGTTATACATAATACACATACATCAAAGAAATAAATTTGATCTTAAGGGTTCAATTTTTTCCTTTTGTTCAATCAAATAAATTGGATGTGTAATGCATGGTCATAGCTAGGAAGGAAACACCAAAATTTTCTTTTCAATACCCCCTTAAATTGATATCTAACAAATAATATATTAAACAATGTTTTGTTTTAAATGAGTTAAGGGCATTTTATTTTATTTTTCTATACCCAAAGCCTATGGGGTGTGCAATGGGTTTGAAAATAATGTGTACCTTGATATTGGAATCCATTATAAAAAATGAAACATTGATATTCGATCAACATGAATTCATTGGAACCACAGTTTTTGTGTTGGCTATTATTATTTTTGTTATTAATGAATTGTGAGGTGCATCCCAAATTTTATTTTATTTTTAATTTGAAACTTTGGGATGTGAACATAAGTTTGCATTTCCAAACATAACAATACATGTGCTTCCTTTTGGCCCACCTATTATATAAATTATTCAACTTCAAGTAAAATTTATAAGATAAAATGTGTTGAATTATTAGAAACATCTTCTGAAACACATTGAGAACTTGATCTAAACACATATAATCAACAACTTTATGTGCATTTGGCAAAAAGACATTAGGAACATCAAAATTTTAAAAATCTTCAACCCCCTTTTCTCCCTATGATTTTCTTGGGTGCATGTTGCATCAATTCATTAGCAAAGCAAAATTTCTTTTCCTACCAATATTTGTCACTCATTTTTGCTTCAATTAATGCCCCCTTCTTTGATTGCCCTTGGGTGAACTAAGCTTATACAATTTTAAGACTTGGCCATTTGTTTGGTGAGTACAATGAGTCACCTTTAAAATTATATGGAAATTAGGAAAAGTCCAATGATGTTTTTTAACAACCAAAACCATGTTGCACAAAACTCTTATTGACAAGCTTGCATTTTGGTATTTTAGGCCTACCTTCATTAAATATCTTACCTTTAAACTAAACAAAAATCTCTATTAGGGTCCACATTTCTCATGCTTGAATTAAATTTCTTTAAGAACAATTAAATGATGGGCACCATTTAGGCCTTTAGGTAGAATACCCCATCACTAAACATTTAAGGATTCAATCGTTCATGGCATGTTGGAAATGCCTCAATTGGTTTGAAAGTTTAAAATAATCTTGCTCCCCATCTCCAAACACATGAACCACAATGCTTTAGATTACAACATTTGGTAATGTATGTAAAACGTTATGCCTCCCCAAAGTTTGGAAACTCAAGAGGTTGGGAAACATTCATATCAAACCGATCCTAACTTATGTGCAAACCCCTTGGAATTAGTGATCAATCTACAACATTTAAACAAATGAAAAAAGTCGTAAAAAAAATGGAAAAAACTCAATTCCATCATATTTTGAATGTGAAAATGTTCATCTTAGAATAGTAATCATATCAATAATCTTGAAAGGGAATCCCATCAACTTGATGGGGCATTTAAGGATTGATAAACCCAAATTCCTAACCTATCCTAAGAAATATCACTAAACATCCTCTACACCTAAGTTCCAACATGTTTTCCAATTCTCTTCTTGGTTTGTGCAATCCTAGTGTAGGTAACCAACATTCTTTTTGTCATGCTTTTGCAAGTCATCATTGTAGGTTTTTCAATCGGTGGAACTTTGAATTTAAACATACTTTCATGGTGTTTAAGTAATTTGTGATGCATGAACAACATTCATTAGGAGATCGATAAACAGTGCATCGACTTTGTTGTGCATCATATTTGTCATCTCCTTCAATGGTCTTGGTGTGAACTTGACACTTGTTACAAGGCCCCTTTGATTTTGATTATCTTCCTAGTCTTTTTGAGCTTGTTACTATAATGAACTTGATCATGTTCATCTCCTCTTGGTCCAACCATGTTTGTTTTCCCTTGCTTTGTTCATGCTTATTTTCTTTTGGTTTGTTTGTGTTCATCTTTTTTTTATCGTGTTCATCATTTCCTAATTTATTTGTGTTTATTCCTTCAAGTCCTAATGTGACCTTGTTATTGCACCCCTTGCATCTTGATCGTGTTTTTAGTCTCTTAATTTGTTCATGGTTTCCATTTCCATTGTGGTCTTGTTGTTTGTTATTGCAACAAACCCCCCCTTTTCCCCCCTTTGTACTTTGTGGTAGTTTGGTGCAACCTTGCTACAACATGTTTTTTCACAAATGATTGAACCTTTTGCCTTGCCTTGGCTGTTAGTTGTGCTAATGTTGTAATGCCAAGGTTGACACATATGTATCCAAAAGGTTAGTTATAAAACCAACGTAGAAGTTCAAATGAAATTTTTCCCCTATTTTTTTCACTAATGCTATAGACCAAGCCTTTTGGACATTAATTTGTATAATTATTTCAATCAACCTCTCAATTGTTCATTTAACAACATTAAATGTTTCAACTTGCCACCTTGTTCACTTTTCTTCCTTCTTTTTGGGTGCATCCACATTAATAGAACCACAACATGCATTGTAATTAATGCTTAGTATTCCATGTTTTTGTGTCAAAATTTGTACTAATGATGTAATTTTTTGATTTGATTGGATGATAATGTTTCTAAAACGTGTTATGGAAACATGCACCATATAATGATTCGGAATGAATTTAATGGGGATAAAATATTCAAAACATTCATCAAACATTATAACACGTGTTTATTAAGCATTGTAAGGACTCCTATTTTAAAATAAAATTTTCAAACATGAATATTCTAAGGGGGCTTATTTTTAAAAATATTTATATAATAATTTATTGTAAAATTTTGTTAAATTGATTTAAATTTGTAAATTTTTCAAACAAAAGATTCTTAAAATATTTTTATATATTCTAAAATAAAAATCATCTAAGTGGTGTGGCTCCTATTAACATGGTGGCACCCCTTTTCTTTTCAACTCCCTAATTATATCTACTTCCTCTTTTTCTAAGTTTTTATTTCACATGATATCCAAATATTCATTATTTGTTATCACATAAGACCTACTATAATCAACTAATGGTTTTTTTCATCATATTTTCCTTGCAAAATGTGGCAATGACAACAATTTTGTAAAATAAAAAATTTCTAAAGTATAATTGTGGACTATTGAGCTATCATTCAAAAAATTAAAATATCAACAACTAAATTTCTGACTCATTTGTAATTGTAATGGATGCATGCAACTAGAAACAACCTAGTCACCTTAAACAAATGCCATAAGAAAGGAGTCACAAAAGACATGACATGGCCATGAAGTTGCAAATGTAACCATAAACCTTACAACTAGGCAAAAAATTTTCATCCATTGCAATAAATGATCTTTCATATGACATGGAACCCCAATTTGCAATTGCATTTACAACTACATTAAGGATATTCACATGCTATCAAATGTCCCATTGATGGGCGGTTTGGATTTAACAGCATGGTAGTTTAAAGGACCAATGGCCATAAAACATGTAGCAATTTTCCATTTGATCACAACCAATGAAAAAAGATAATAAATTTTTCTTTAAATCTTGGGTCCAACATTAGAGCTAACATATTAGGTGTTTTTCTTTCATCATATTTTTTCAAAAAGGAAAAAAAACTATAAACCTTTTTTTTAATGTTAGAAGCCAAACAAATTAACTCAAGTGCCAAAGCAAAATCCTCTTTCATTAGGGTCTAGAAAAATGGTGCATTTTTTTATTCTTCTCTCATTTTCAAGCTCTTGAAAATGGCAAAATGAAAGACATCACTTAACAACCAATGTCCTCTATATTGGTTTAAAACATAATTAATTACAATAGAGGAGAAATAATCAACAACAATTTGACAAATATGCCATGTCAATGGGTGTGGAACTCTAGTTGTCATCTTCACTAAACTTTACTTTCTATAACAAAGTTTTATAATATTCTTGAATTATAGATACTTTTGAAAAATAATGATTATGTTGGCAAACCTACAAAAAAAATAGTAAATGATCGTTATCTACATTGTAACAAGTATCAACAAAAGTAATAACAAACAAGGAAATATTAAAGTTGTGATGATAACCTTGTTTCATTGGAGTGTTTAGTTTTCTAAGAAAGTATCGCATATGAACAAGCCTTGTTCCATTCGTATCTACCCTTCATTGAATTTCGACCAAGTTATCCATTTCTAAAGGTTAGATTAGGCAATTTTGATAGACACATATTTCAAACCCTTACAAAAAATTTCATCAATTGAAGCATAATAATAGGCCTTAAAGAATGCATGGCCAAAATAACTACCCTAAGAATTTTTTGTCAAACGTAAAATGTCACCACTTACAACAAACTTTAAATCTATAGTCATATTGTTTTAAATTAGATTCTTCATCTTTAACATAAACAATGATTTATTTTTTCAAATCATACTTGCTTAAAAAGTTAATTAAGTCTTTGGCTAATGCATGCCCAAAGGTATTAGATGCTTCAAAAAGCCCAATTGCAATATGTTTTGGCTACTAATCAAACCCCAAAAACCTAATAACAAGGGCAAAAATGTCATAAGCCCCTTTTGACATCCATAAATCAAAACTTGTTACAGAATAACAATTTGCCAAAGCAAATAAAACATACAATTGTTGAGTTTTTTCCACCAATTCTACCAAAAAATTTCTTGAAAACTATTTTCCAAAAGGAAAAACAAAATTTGGACACAAATGTAAACCAAATCTTTTTAACCATTGGTTTTCAACAAGATGCATTGGCAAATGATTGTTAACAATTAAAAAAGCTAAATCATTCAAAACTTGCTTCTACTACACATCACCTTTTTTATAAGAATCTTTGGCAATAAAAAAGTTAAAGATAATGTTTCCATTTACGTGAGGCATTTTTTTTGCAAGTTCTTTTTCATTAGGTTCTTTTGATGAAATGTTTACTTCTTCTTCAAATAGTTTTATAATCATACAATGGTTTGCATAAACATGTTCCTTCAATGTAGTGATTCCATTTGCATTGTTATACAATATTAAACTTTTCCTTGCTTGTGTTTTCATGTTTATTATTAAAACTAAACTAACATAACAAAAAATGCATTTCATAAATTGAAAACACTTAATATCCAATGGCTTATTATCATTTACGCAATAAAATGACCAACATAGTGCATTTCTACTATCATTTTTCCACTTTCTTCTTTGAAGATGCAATTTTTCCAAAATTTTCTTCATTTTTTTCCCCTTCATTTGCATTAATACTTTTTTCTATTTGCAAACTTGGCTAAATTTCAAACTTTTCTTCCATTTTTTCCTCTTCCATTACAACATCATTTAGATATATTTGATCATTATTATTCATTCTATTTTCATTTTGGGATGACTTTTCCATTATCAATTGCAAGATGAAATTTTACTAAATGAATGGCTAAAAACCAAACAATAATATGCAAACCTCTAAGCAACCCAATAAACAAATCAACAAAAGAATTTACAATTTACAAGAGCAATTACAAAGGGCAACTACAAAAATGAAATGCAATGCAAGGTTAGAATGCAAGTTAGAATGTAGTTAAGTTTAAGAAAAAAATAACCCTATAACTAAAAAATGAAAAAAAAAAATTGGAAATTAAAGAAAAAAAACTAAACAAAACAAAGCTAGAAACATCAAAACAAAAATCAAAACAAAAAAACAAAACTTATGAATTAAAAAAGTTTCAAAACAATTACCTTAGGAACCTAATTCAACTCATGCTCCAAGTTCCAAAACTTGCACATGGCAAGAAAGCGGAGGGAAGACATCACCTCAAGAAACAAACAATAGCAACACAAGGTAAGGAAAGAGAATTGAGTAGTTGCAACACAAGGTAAGCAACAAGCATCGACAACATAAGGTGAATAGTAAACACCAACAATGCAAAGCAAGCAACAAACACTAGCAATGCAAGACAAAGCAAGTAGCAACAAGTGAAAGCACACTATGGTGACCCCTTAAATGGGGTGTCACATTGTACTATTTTCCAAGGGTGTGCATGTTTAAGTGTATCCCATTTCAAAATTTTGAAAGAATTTCACAATATTTTTGCATATTATATTAAAATATAATTTAAGCAAGATATTAAAAAAGATTAAATTATTTCATTCCATTTTATAAAGTGGGAGATTGGAATATATTTGTGGAAAAAAATATAGTGTACCTATATATTCAAAAACAAGAATGTATTCCAAAAATAATTTAAATTATTTTTAATTTCTATGAAACTTGAAGATATATTAAACCATGTCATTTCACATAGTTTGAACTATGTTTGGATACCATGTGACTAATTTGAAAAAACATTATCTCAAAAAATGAATTTTTTAAACAAATATGCAATGAATGTGTGGTAATTTGAACTTTTGACAAATAATCACATTCACATGAAGATGACAAGCATAGCAAGATGGGCCATTTTTAAATATATATTAAAATTGATTATTTTAATGATTAATGAAGTTTCAAAGTTAGTGTAGTCAAAACAAAACAATGGCCTTATTATATACCAATATATATATATAAATATACCATGGATCTTTCAATCTAGATAATAAAAAAAATTATTATTTAAAAATAATATTACATCACATTAGTTTTGTAGAAATAATAATCATAGGGCCCAAAAACCAAAATCGATACACAAAATTAAATGTACCATATTTTTGGAACAATATGTTGCATGTACTATAATACTAGACCCAAAAATGCTCCCAAGGGGGTCACCATAATGTGCTTTCACCTTAACAATGCAAGGTAAACATGAATGAAATGTAACAACACAAGGCAAGGAACAAATAATAGTAACACAAAGCAAGGAATGAATAGTAGCAACACAAGGTGAACAATAAACACCAATAGCACAAGGCAAGTAGCAACAGTGCAAGGGGAGGAGTGAAAATCCTTAAACCCCTCCACTAAAATATGAGCGAAATGATAAATTTATTTAAATTACTTTAGTTTTTGTGATCTACATTATCATTATGATCATGTAATGGTTACCCTAACATGAAAAATAAATGACTCCTAATAATATTTCATTTTCATTTCAATTATTTTCCTTTCTATTTTCAACACATATTTTTATCATAACATTAATTTTTGGCTTTTTGTAGTCACCAAAAACTTGCTAACTAATTATGACATGAAAAAGATTATTTTCCTACCTTGTAACAAAGGGATTTGAAGTCATTCATAAGGTCAATGACTATCTATGATTGTGACCTTTGGATGTAAGACAATCCCTAACATTATGTTTGTGGATAGTTGTTAATGCAATGAGTACCCAATACTTTGTAGCATTTTTCCCTCTTAATGTATCCTTTGTTATGTTTTTTCACCTTTGCATTCCCAAACATGTTTTGAGCATGTTCAGGGTGCTAGGGGGCATGTAATATGTTACTTGGCATGTTATTTGCCTCTTAATACTAATAACATGAAAGGTTATGGGTGCAAAATGTGACAAGTCAAAAGAACTAAAACAAAGGATACATTAAGGAAAAAGAATTGCAACAATACAAGAATTCATACTCCACACTAACAACAATGGTCAAATATAATGTTAGGGCCAAGTGATCATCACAAGAGAAAAATATATGTTTACAATATTTTGCACCAAATAATCATTGGTTAAGTTTTATTATTTTCACAAAAGAAACCTCTTTGTGATTATAGTTGTAAGCAACCTACACATGAGCCATGGTTAATGCAAGACATTACAAAAGTCACAAACTTGATAACTCCATCATTCTTTCATGCCACTTGGAGATGGGAATAGTAGATTGAAAGGTAGTTAAAAATTGCCACAAATGTAATAAGTCATATAACGTTTGCATGTCATCCATCCACCTACACATACAAGAAAACTCCAATGATGCCTTTTGACACCAAAATGCATGCCACATGGAGTTCTAATTGATAACCTTGCATTTGGCCTTTCAAGTTTACCTCCATTCAAAATGGTCATGCTTCTATTCACCTAATGCAACATGGATGCATTTGGGAGGAAGAATGTTTAATATTAATGTGCAAAAATGTTTGAGGGCAAGATGTGCACAGGTTATAGTGGGTAGTCTACATTAAAGGATACTTGACAACATACATTTTTTGGATCACAATTTGATAATATTAGTCATGCAAAATCTATTTTTTCATAAATTTGTACTATCCACATGTAGATGTCATGTGTTTAAAACATGTATCAAACACATATAAATAAAGTGCAAGCTTTTATCATGAATGAAAGATGCTCATCCTCCTTATATGTGTTTCAAGCATATAAAGATACATGATATTTTTATTAAAAATATATAATTTTATGAAAAATTAAATCTTGCATGATTATTAATGTCAAATTGTGATCCAAGAAGTTTCTGATGAACTTTCAATTTTTATTAATTTCAAAATTGTTTGACACCAATTATTATTCGAAAGATGAAATTATGCATCTCAACATGGCCAAACAACAATTAAAAGAATTATTTTAATTTTTTGGGTTTTTAAGTTGAGAGTGAAGTAAGTACAACAAAATTCCTCAAATTTGATAAACATTGAGGCATGAATGCAAGAATAAAAGCATGGCATCATCAACTGACCAAACCTTAGGAATCTTTGGCAAATATTTGGCTTGAATGGTAGCAAAAGGCCAAACATGCCAAAACAAAATTCAATTTAGGGGACCAAAAAATCGAACAATGACAAATTCTTGGCATGCAGCATTCCCATGATGAGCATTGATGGGCCTAACACATAGAAAGGGCTCACATTTTGAGAAATTTGAAATATTCCTCCACATTTATGGTCGGAAATATCTCCACATTTTGAGAAATTCCATCACCAGCATAAAAAGTGCAGGAATATCATGCCTACTCATTGACAGTGGGAGTGCTGGAGAGGGCATATCCATAGACATAGGATGCCCCTCAAATATACTAGGAAATGTCTCCTAGTGCTTTTACAAGTTTTTAATAAGTCCTGTTATTCATGAAACTGAGCATTTTGTGTATGTTCGCACATGATTGTAAAGAATAAGGGATGTTCACCTATTTGACCTCACATTGGGTGAACCAGCACCTACACTTATACCATGGTTAAAAACCTTGACTTTTGGGGTTACTTCTAAACAATATAGATATCCTATCCCTAGACTAAACCAGGGTCTCAGGGTTCAAATTTCATATCCTCAATCAATTATTAACTCCGTGAGACATTATTCAAGAAGGTGGCCATACTAGCGCTGGTTCACCCTCTAGCAATAGTTATCATATTCAACATAGTCTGTTAGTTGCTTCTCAATCCTCACACATAAACATGACAAATGAGATAATATAAGGTGACAGATTATTTAAGTGCACTCACTTGGGTGAGTCATTGGTCTTTTTATTAAAAATTCTGATATAGCATGGG
>Ga0116227_10013506_pt1 | contig 12806 bp, 5 predicted proteins | sample S1TSphgellanicum_FD_89693 | JGI IMG/M metagenome (GOLD analysis project Ga0116227, IMG submission 89693) | Host-associated microbial communities from peat moss isolated from Minnesota, USA - S1T2_Fb - Sphagnum magellanicum MG | ecosystem: Host-associated > Plants > Peat moss > Unclassified... | reverse complement strand
GTTCTGTCATTCTCTTCGTTCCGTCGTTGCCCCCCTCGGTTCCCCGCCCCGCCCCCCCGCATTCCGGGGCGGCGCCCGCAGAGCGAGGGGGGGGGGGGGGGGGGGGGGGGGGGCTCTAGCCAATCAGGAATAACCAAATCAAGAGGTAGAACCCAATTATTTTATATAAGTAAAACATAGGAGTAGAACAACACTGAATTTATTAACATTTAATATACTAACAACACTAATCTACAAATCATAAGGAATCAAATCACTTCGGCTTCTCTCTTTTGAGCCTAGTAGTCATGTCATGGCAATTCACACTCCTAGCTCACAATCTCAAAATATGAAATCCACCCCAATTCCCACATATTGATCCCAAGAAGTTGGACAAAAAGAAAATGAAAACCTAAACTTCCCACTACTGATTTGTCTTGATAACCCTAAGGTTGTCTAGTCACACATTAATTCGTTTCAAAGCTCCCACAATTGTGGGTACTCCTTCCCATCAACACATAACCCACTATATCCCAAATAACATGACATTTCTCCTCACCACAAACCAAATTGTTATGAAGATTGCTTTCGAAACCCCTTTAGATCTTCATCACTTTTCTTAATTGGTCCCTAAAGAGAAAGCTATGGCGTAGTAGAGATACAAAAGCCCTCTATTAAAAAGCTCCCACAATTGTTAGAGTAGTCATCCTTCACCAAGATTACTTGACATGATGCTCCTTCAAAACTACAAAACACAAAGACCCACACACCTCATCTGAAAGCTTCAAAGATACATTCCTAAAAACACACAATGTTTAACCCAAAAACTTGGCTTCTCAACATCAAAAGTTCCTCCTTATATGGCAATGTCCACCCTTTATAACACACCACGTCCAAAAATAACACAAAACACCAAATCGATCAATGCCAAACATTGTTCAAACCATGAAGAATGCCAAAATAAACTCATCACTTGCAAAGAACAAATAATCACAAAAACATAAAGAAAATAACTAAGGAATAACAGCAACCTCTAAGCTTCATGATTACTAACCATCCTTTCTTTTGGCATTTTTTGCCAATCCAAATCCCCACATCACTTCATTCATTAGGTCATCTCTTCATCCAAATTCCCATTTGGGTTTTATTCACACTACAAAAACTCAGACACAAGTCTAGGTCACAAAAAAATGGAAGAAGCAACAAAGGGGAGGTCGAAAATGAAATGTTCAATGTATGTCACACTCTTTCTCCACTTGTTCCTACATTCTTATCATTGTTATTGTTGTCCAATTGATTGATAGTTGATACCACCTCATTCATCCATAATCTTAACACATTATGTTTTATTCATAGATTCCCCATTATTTTGTTACTCTTTTCATTATCTTGGTAAGTTTGATCTCAACTAAATGGAAATTGGGTAAATTTACATTAAATATGTCAATTTTTCAAAAAAATTAATTAGTGGATTGAACCCCTTGGCACATCCTAGACATTAAAAATGTTCCAAACCTCTAATTCAACAAAATCAAGACCAACATGGTTTTTTCACATACCAAGAACTAACCAACCCACTTATTCACACACAATCTTTGAACACTTCTTTATATAATGTGAAATGGGTGTTAGAATGCAATAAACGAAATTAGAAAGTTCTTAAGAGATTGAATTAAACCTATGAATTTCTAATTTTTATTTTTTAAACCTCAAACGTTTGTCAAACTCACCAGAAAAACATTTAGGTCAATCCTTCCTATTGGCAAATATTAAAATTAAATAACAAGAAACCATGAAAGTACATAACTTCATGTTGTTTACCCACAAGCTAAATAATCCTGGTTTATTTCACTTTTCATTTTTTGGATTATATGCAATTACATCTCCTTTCCAAGACCTTTTGGTGGCAATCCATTTTAGTTGCACTTTTTTTTTTCTATTTAACATTTCCTTGGGCCAAGATTAACAAGTATCAACTTCAAAGCCAACTTGCAACAACCTCCTAATTAGCCACCATAATTACATGATTACAAACTTTCACACAATAAAGGCCATCAATGTCTTATGACTTTTCTTTCAGTTACAAAGATTTTCATGCTCAATGTGCACACAAAAAAATGAAAGAAGATAATTGTCTTCAACTTAATTGAACCTTTCTTACAACATGGACAAATCCAATCTTCTTAATTAAATTGGTAGACTTCAACACATGTGCCTACATGCACAATTATATGGCCTAAATAAGGTAAATGCTTGTGAAAAAAATGCATTTGTTGTGGATGTGTAAGTCCCATCCCCACTTATGCAACCATTCAAACACTTGTTGTACATGTCCATGTGGTATTTCATTAATATCAACAAATAATTTTAAGCAATCTTACCAACAATTGATGCATCACTTGTTGAAAAGTTACAACACATTCTTTAGACCAAAAGGGTGGATTTCCCAATGGAAAAGTCTATTGTTTACATCACTATCTACTCCCCATAAAGTTATTTTGATTTAGTCTCATAGTTTTAACAAAAGTTAGTAGTGGTCAAACCTCAAATCCAAGGTATTAAACACCTTAACATTCCCCCAAAAATCTAACAACTATTCTAAAGTAGGCATGGGGGTCCTAATATGCCCACACATCTTTTTTTATATCCAATTGTTAAATTTGACAAACAAGTGGTGCCATTGGGAAGCATATTTGGACAAAATAGAATCAATACAACCATGTTGCACATGCTATGATCCAAAAAGGATTTTTTGCAATAGGTTTGTGGAAGCATTAAGGGTGTAATCACATTAATGGGATCCACAACAAATGTAATTAATGTTTGGTTTTTCATGTTTTAATGTCAAAATTTATATTAATGTCACAAGTTTTTAATATCTTTATATAATAGCATTTATAATATATTATGATAACATGTGAAATGATTTGAAATAAATTTTAAGAATATAAAATACTCAAAAACGTTTATAAACCATTATAACCAATGTTTTTGTTATTTTTGCCATTCTTCAAATGACTTGAAATGCATTAAAATGGCATAATCATGAATAATAATTTATCCACACCTTATGTATCAATATTGTCACATTGTTTTTGGTCATGAACCTTTTTTATGCCTATAAAAATCATGGATTTTTCATCCATCCCCTTTTATAACTATGAGCCATACCGACACAACCATGTGCAATAGTCTCAATTTTTAAGAATTGCATCAAGGATATTTGAATGTGGTAAGGCTATTAGGGGTTTTTAGTAGCTTCACGTTAGAATAAAGAATGATAAGCGCGCGCGGTTACATGGGGGGTTTTTTTTTTCAATTTTTGATATTAATTGAATGAGGTATATGGTTAATTATTTTCTTCAACAAAAGTTGGTAATCATAGTTTTAAAACCTTAGTTGCATTATTACGGGTGAAAAATCTTTAGAAGGTTGAGGTTAGAAATAGACATCAAATTCGTAATGTTTGACAAAACATCGGTCTTGTTCTAGTATTTAGTGGGTAGTTGTGTAAGTGAAGATGTTTGATATTCGTGAAGTAGTTAATGAAAGGTTCAATGAAGATAGAACAAGTTTCAAACCTTATAAACATAAGATTAATTCGAGATAATTTAATGATTAAATAAATAGTTTGATAAGGTGACAATTGTCGCAACCCCACTTTGAGGGAAGTGTGAGGTCGCCACTCACACTCTTGAAAATGGGACTTGGGAGTCCTCTGAGACTCCCAAAAATTCAAAGCGCAATTGCAAAGGTCAAAACACCTTGCAGTGAAGCGTTCCTCATACCGTTGGAAAGGTCTTAAAGTGTAGATGTCCAAAATGGCCTCGCATGAACCATTTGGACATCTGCAACACAAGTTATGGTCAAAAGAAGGGCCGGGAATCAAACTAACAGTTTGACTCCCAACCACTAAAAGTCGGGAATCGACCCAATCTTGGTGCGCGTAGGTAAAGTGCAACACACCATTGGAAAGCTCTCGAGGAGAGCTACAACTTTGGTTTAAACCTTGTCCTGATTCAAGCTCGGGGCGAAAAGTTATGAACGCCCAAAGTCCCAAGAGTCCAAATCGGGACAGTTTTGGGACTCCACCTTGGGAGTCCCGAGAAAAAGAACCATTTGGATGCAAGTGCGGTGGAAAGCTACAGAGAATACTATATGGGGGAAGGTGGTGGCTTCCTCCGAGTTCGGGCCGTGGTGAATCAAATGAGTCCAAGGTCGCCCATGGCTTGTCCCAACACTGAAAGTGTGCAAAATGAGTTTTAACCAACTTGTTGGTTGGATTTGGATGCAGGACCGAATAATTAAGTAAGCTTGTCCCTCTTCCTAGTCTAATCCCGGAGCTTTCAACACGCCCCTCTCACCCCTTTAGTGCTAGAAATTGGGAACGTGCCCTAAATCCCCCATACTTCCGCAACTTGAGTGACTTAGCCCTAACTTGAGGCTAATTAGGGACTTGGGAGCGCGTCAGCAATGGCAACATGAGTTTCATAATGAATGAAACATTTCTTGATTATGGATAAGCTCAATGAAAAGCTATAACTACATGTTAAATCCCAAGCTATGCCACAGTGATAATTCATAACTGCAGGAAATCTAGGATGTATCAAATAGTGTAAATTATATAATCCACCTTGCTATTAGGAGGCAGTCGATGAATCAGATCGCACAACCAACTATACTATCCAACAGTAGGAATTGAAGACCATGCGAAGATAGAAATGTCTTCAATTTCGTAAAAATCTTCACAAACGGTTTCAAGTTCATCACTAGAAGAAGGTCGATTTGCAACAAAATCACTAGGGTGCGAAAGTTCGAAGAAATGCGATAATACCAAATTCAAAGGGGTTCAACTTCAAGATGAATGCGCACCTCTTGTGGTTCAAGATTTTCATCATGAGGATGCTACACCAATGTCAAATTTAAAGATGACTCTGAACGCGGTTCTTCATTCACTTGTGCAACTTGAGGCCTGTAAAACGTGGCCATACACAAGGCCATAATTTCAAGGAAAAGGAAAAAAAATCTTCAATCAAAATCAAATCAGCAATGAATGTGTGGAGGATTTGTTACATCGAGATGTGTGGTTGTAATTTATAAGTCAAGGAAAAGGAAGGAAATGCGTAAGCAATGGCCTAGAACCACAATAAAGTAAAACCTTAAGATTAATGGAAAAAAATGAAGGTTTGAGTAAAATTTATTGGGGGGAAAGTGGGAAGAAGTGAAAAGGTGCTTCTCCTTCTCCTTCCATTCGTCACCAAAAATTGGAACCTTCCAAGGGCCACCAAACATTAAAACCTTCCAAAGGCCACCGAGCATTGGAACTTTCCAAGGGCCACCAAGCATTGGAACCTTCCAAGGGCCACCAAACATTAAAACCTTCCAAAGGCCACCAAGGATTGGAACCTTCCATTGGCCACCGAGTTGGAATCTTCCTTCACCCCTTCCTTCTCCTTTTTAAAAGGTGAATTCGGATCATTTGGGGCTCTCTTTTTTAGACATAATTTTAAATTTGAATCTTGAGAATACTTGTTCCTACAACTTTCCTTGGGAAGAAAAGAATGATTAGTCTTAATAGATGGTGGAAAGAAGGAAAATAAATTGGATGATTATAGTACTTTTGAAATAATGGAAGTGAGTAGGGATAGTGTTGGGAGCTTGAAATTTTAAAGAGTTTCACAAACCCTCTTGGGTTTGGTATGTCGCAACCTTAGCTATGGGCTCGCGACCAAGGCTAAGGGGTTGCAAGGTTGCGGGCCAAGAGGAAGCTCGACAGTTAAAGCAAGAGGAAGCCCGGGAGTCACATCATATACTCTCGGCAGTGTTAGAAAGTGTGAGGGAATATGAAGGAATGAACCCTCACACTCCCAAGGCAACTCCCACTTTGGGAGATGGAGTCCAGATGGACTCCTGAAACTTTAGAGAGCGATTGCAAGGGTCAAACCTCAGTGTCTTGTGGCGTTCTTTATATCATTGAAAAGCTCTTGAAGCGTAGATGTCTAAATTGGGCTCGCATTGCTCATTTGGGCATCTAAAACACAAGTTATGGCCAAAAGAAGGGCCGGGAGTCAAACTGCCAGTTTGACTCCAGACCACAAAAAGTCGAGAATCGACCCGATTTACTTAGCTTCAGGGGGCGTGCCACATATCGTTGGAAAGCTCTCGACGAGAGCTACAACTTTGCTTTAGACTGCGTTACGATCCGAGGTCTGCTCGCAAAGTTATGGGGCTCCAAAGTCGCGGGAGTCCCATTTGGCGCGATTTCGGGACTCCCACTTGGGAGTCCCGGGAAAAATAATCATTTGGATGTAGCCTCCGTGGAGAGCTACAGAGTATACTATAAGGGGGAAGGTGGTGGCTTCCCCCAAGTCCGGGCTGTGGTGAGTCTTCTGTGTCTGTGTTGTCCGTGGCTTGTCCTAACACCAAGGGTGTTCAAACTTTGCACTAACCACTTTGTGTGGGTTGTGTGCAGGCCCGTGTGAATGAGTGAAGCTTGTCAACTCTTCCTAGTACCATCTTGGAGCTCCAACACGCCCCTCTACCCCTCAAGGTGTTATGAGCTAGGGAGCGTGCTCCGACTCCTCCTTTTCCGCTGCTTTCTACTTGGGCTCACATTTGAACCCTTTAAAGAGTTAGGAGTGCGTCATGGTAGCACAACTTATTATTAGTTTGGGTGCAAAGCTTGGAATTTGTTGGGCAAATCTGCTTTGTAGTTAGCTTTCTAATGAATAAAAGCAAGTTAGATTTGAAAAATGTATGTGATAGGAATAATATTTTAAGTGACTAAAGGTCTGCAGCCAAGTTAAACTTTTTACCTTTGTAAAACCTTTTCAGATTTGGTAGCATAATTTATTACTGGTTTGGGTGCAAAACTTGGAATTTGTTAGGCAAATGCGCCTTGTAGCTAGCTTTTTAATAAGTTAAAGTAAGCTAAATTTAGATAATGCATGAGATAGGAATAATATTTTAAATGGCTAGAGGTCTACTACTAAGTCGAACATGGCATTGAATCGTTAAAAGTTGGTTTAAGTGGGTGACAATTTAACATAAAGTTTTTGGATTTGGAATGTTTAAACCTTAAAAAACATATCTATCAATTCCAAATCATAAATGATACATAGGAAGTAGCTATTTGGTTTCAACTATAAACGCAACTTAACATTTAGAAATACATTTTGCATCTTTCTTCTTTCACCGGTAGCATATGTACTTCCGAATATAATCACCTCATAGAATCGAAAGAAGAAGGACAGAAAGTCACCTGACAATAACCAATCACCATCTACCACATCATACCAACCATGGGCAAACCCATTACTTTTAGAAAACAATGACCTAAATGGGCATGTGTGGCTCTAATTAATGTGTTGCACCCTTAGATGTTTTATTTGTGACAAATTGTGGAAACAATCCACCTTAAAAGTACTTATAAGATGTCATAAGCAAGTTACCAAATTGTGGTATTACCCTTACAAATGAACTTTAGTAATCACAGGTGGGTGCAAACATAATACTAAAACCCAACCCCACCTCCTTGGTGTTTTACTTTAAAAGTAATGGGTTAACTATTCAAGATGACATGACAAAACTAGATTCATTATTCAAAGAAAATATTTTAAGATTCGTTATTTATAAGTCAACATAAAAATGTATAACCTAAAAAAATGTCACTACATTATTATCTACATGTGTTTATAAAATGAATACACATAAAATGAATGTAGAGTACTTTAAGAAAATTAAACAACGAAAACATTGAATAATTTTTTTTAAAAATAGTTTTGAATATTTTATATTAGATTTTCTTACAACTTCCATAATATATTTGAAACATTATTGTAAAAATACACTAAAACATTTCAACGTTGACTTAATTTATCAAGCGGATGTAAAATATGGTGGTTCGCTATTGGTGTCACAATGGTAACAACATAACTATGTGAGCCTTAGGCCTTAGTAGTGAGTGTGGAGCCTTGAGCCCAATTTTTCATCCTTGAATGTCACCCAATTCAATCAAAAAACCAGTAAAAAAAACATGGTCAAAAGAACCCAATTAAAAAACCAACCAAAAAGACATAATCAAAATGGTCGGGTCTAAAATGACTTGTCCAAAATGGCACTTTGAATTTAGCCAATATTGAAATCAAGTTTAACCTAGGTTTAGACATAAATACCATGTGGGCTTAAGCTAGGTGCAACATAAATTACTTTAATTAATAGGCTACATTAATTGGTAGGTAGTAAATTAGGTTAATAGGTAGTGGGTGTGGCTAAGTATTAGTTGGTAGGTACTACTTTAAATGAATTAAATTAATTATATATATTTCTTATGTTAATTAGGTTGGTACGTTAGGAAAGTAAGTTAATAGGTTAGATGGGTAATTAGGTATTTAGATAGGTAGGTACATATGTATGCTAATTAGGTAGGTAAATAATTAATAAAACATGCTTAAAATAAGTAGGTAGGTGAGTAAAGCCAATGTAAGTAGGTTGGTTTTTTAGGAGAATCTTATTTTTATTTGTGATTAAAAAGTTTATTATGTGCACATTTAGTTATAGTTTGCAACATTGGAAAAAAAGACAAAAGATATCAAATAATTTTTGTAGTCGCAAATTAGTTTGTGATTAGGCTGTGACTATAAAATTTATCCCATATCTTTTGTCTTTCATTTCAATATTGTAAACTATATAATAAGATGTATTTGAAACATTGAAAACACACAAACAACAATGAAAATAACATGACATTTGGGATGAACCAATAAAAAGGTTTGACCCTAAAGGTTAAACATAAAATAGAATTCCAAAATCTACTTACCTATTTAATCCCTACCTACCAATGTACCTACCTACCCACCCATAGCCTAATAGACTATCCCTAGAGGCTTCCTTGGCAAGATTTGGGGAACTCAAATAAAAAATGCCAAAACTATTTCATTTCTCAAGTATTGCATATTGCAAACATCCAAATCTTTGTGCATTGTGATTATATTTTCAAGGTTTCAATATTGTATACATTTTTTGAAGTCACATGCATTCCAAAGGATGGTTGCAACAAAGGAGATCACTATTTTGGAACTATAAAGGTTGTTGAAAAAACTATAGACGTCGTTTTAAAAACTATAAAGGTCATTGAAAAAGGAGACGACTATACTAGGATCACATAATTTGTGGAAGCACCCTTCTCCTCTTTCATGTAAGTATTGTGTATAATTTTATGTTCTTTTTGTTTGTTTATAAGAGCTCATTTTTTCAATTACAGATTACTCGACATCCTTCATTATGTATAATCACAAAACATTAAGAAACATGATTATGTAATTTGGGAGGGTCAAAGGCTTCAACTATAAGAAATCACAATCTTTTTTATTGGAAAAATCAATCAAAAAGACCTCCATTTTAGTCTTTTTACCCCCTTGTCCAATTTGACCAAAGTGTCATTTTTGGACAAATCAATTATGACACAATTTTTTTGACCAAAGGGTCATGGGACACTTTGACTAATCAAAATGACCAATTGTCAATTTGCCCATTAGTCAATTAAATCATCATTATTTACAGATTGATTCATGCCACATGTAATCATTATAATTACATTTTTGAAGGTAACATGGCATCGTATGTTGCAAAAGGTAAGTAGGTAGATACTTACCTATACCCTATCTACATTTGTACATTTATAATGTACATATACATTGTATAAATGACCACATACAAATTTCATACACTTGATTTCCCCAAGTTTGTACCCAAGACCTCATGGAAGCATCCCAATGCCTTTGCCATCAAGTTACACCACCTTTTGTTAGTAAAGGTTATAATGTAACTTTTTGTTTTATGTTTTTAATTATGAAGTCATTTTAAAAAATTGATGTTTTTTTATCTCAAATTTTGATCAAATGAAACAAATAAAGACATAATATGGAATTTTATTCAATAAAATTTCAATAAAATCAATATATTTTATAAATGTTAAAATGAATTTCTTAAAGAGATCTAAAAAATGTGAATTATGATTATTTTAATTCAAATTCCATTCACCATGTGATTAAACAAAACAAGGTAAGTTGGTAGAGTAGGAGAAGGTAGGGTAAAGTAGGGAGTGTGTTGAGGTAGGTAAGTAGCTAAGCAACTAGGGTAAATATAATAGGTATAAGTAGGTGGTAAGTAGGTAAGTATGTAGGGAGGTTGTTAAGGTAATTAAATAAATATAGGTAAGTAGGTAGGTTGATAGGTAGGTATATTTGACCTACCTAATTAGCCTAAAGCTAGGCCTTTAAGCAATTATGTACCTTGTTAAATTTAGCTTGGCTACTTAACTTAACTTATTACATTAAGCAAGTAGTAGGTACCTAGGTCTTATTAATAAACTATTAACTATGCTAGGTAGCTAATTTAGGCCTAACTAATAGGTTAGTTTGGTATGTTAGGCACACAAGTAACCTTGGCTTAGGCTTGCCTACCTAATGTCAAATTAGTATATCCAATTTGACTAAACCATAGTCATCTTGATGGGCCTTTTCTTTTTTGTCCCTTTTGACTAGATGTCCAATTAACACCTAGTAAAAAAAGGTCATTTTAGTCAAATGTATTAGTAAAACAACATATGTTTTTCACATGCCCCAACCCATTAGTCAAGATGGACATCACTTTCGGTCAAAACAAACATTTTGGTCACGTTGGGCGTTTTAAAAGGTCATGATTTCTTGTAATGCAAAGTGAAGGATGAAGGTAAGTTAATACAAACAAACCTTATTTTCTTTGAAATAAAAATTTTGTTTTTATTTTTGAAGTAGAACATAGTTGTTATTTTTGGGGGTGAACACATGCTTGTACATGACCACCATGCAAGTTAGACAAACTAGGAAGGTTGCACAGATTTTTTCTCCTAAACAATCAACGATGGGCATTAGGAAAAGGCCCGTAAACTTGAGAAATGGAGGACATCCAAAATCCTTTCAAAATTGTTAATAGCCAAAAAACTTATATTGTAAAAACTTAGGTTTTTTACTACCGATTTTTCACTACCAATTTCCCATTACCAATTATCACTACCAATTTCCCATTACCGATTCTCATTACCAATTTCCCATTACCGATTTCCCACTACCGATTCTTAGTACCCATTTATTAGGAACTAAAAAGAAATACCGAAGTAGTTTAGATGTTTATATTTAGAACCAAAATTTTAGAGGATTAATTTGACACCATTTAGGTTTATTTGGATTAATTAGGAGATATTTCCGGGATTTTTTTGGAGTTCCATTGTTTTCTAGAAAGGATTTATAAGTGGGATCCGGTGTGTATAAAAACACCTTTTTTTGGAAAATGGATGGAAATTTTGTCTTTGAACAAGATTTTTTTTGTGAAACACTACCTCTTGTGTATCATTTTGGATTAAAATTATTGTTTTCCTTCAAATGTTGAAATGTTTATTCAACACATTAGTATTTTGAAATGATCAAAAACTAGTATCTACTTTGTAGCAGTAGATGTTACTAGTTGCTTAAGATTTATTCTTGAATCTAAACCTCTAGATTATTTATTCGAGGACTTTAACATTTGGCAACCACACCGCGAATATCGAATTGGGTTTTCTAGTTCTGTAACTCTTGATTTGGGAGTTCTAGCAAGAACTATTTGTTCCAGCCAAGAGAATGGATTAATTTATTGTTGATTTTGTTATTTGCAAAAAAATTATTTACCAAAAAATTAAAAATTTACTTTTTGTTGTGTAAGAAGTTTCTTTGTTGAAGAATGACGACTGTTGTCACCAAGAGCATGAGGAAGAAACAAAAGAAAGAAGTGATAGACGGCAGATTTGTAAAGCCTTCAAATGCATACAAGGATGAAGCGTTGACAAAAACTAATTAGGACAACGTGGCCATTTTTCATAGTGGAGAACAAGGAGAGTTGGAGGACGTTATTGAACATGTAAAATTGGAACTTTCAAAGGTCACCGAAAAATGACTAGTTAATGTGGTAAAACCAAAAACCCCTTGAGAATTGATTTGGGCCCTACCAAAAACCTATTTTTTGGTACTGTGAGGCTATTACACCAAGTTTTCTTACTCAGGAAGATGAGATTACTTAATTCAAAAGACAACTTGAAAAACTCAAACAATCTCAATGATGGGGCGATTTGGAAAAATCACATGATGGACATTCATTGCAAATGAGTCTTGCAAATGAAGATGAACTTTAGCTTGAAATTTCGATAACATTAGTGTTCAATGTAAGAGCTTTCCCTTCTTGTGTAAATCTCACTTGTTTTTTTTGTCATGGAACAAGCCATGAACTTGGTACAGTAACCTCCCGCCTAAGTACACACCCGTTTAAGTACGCATCCCGGTAAAGTACGCATTATTTTCCCGAAAAAATAAGGTTCAGATTATGAAATAACTAGTGGGTAACCCGTGACTATGCCACTCCAGCCACCCCCAACACTTTGTGCTTTCATGTTTGGATTTGTAGCCAGGTTTGGCTAAATCTTTCTTCAGATAATTGCCCACTTTTTCCACATCTTCCTACAGATGATGGCCATTTTGGTTACAAACAAAAACAATTCAAAAAAAAAAAACCCCGAGAGACGTTCTGTAATCTTGCACAGCTACAGTACCCAAAATTAGTAACGACCATACCAAAAACTTTCCAAAAAGTGACTGCTGATAACTTCCCTCAGTGGGTGTTCTCCGAAGCAAAAGTTGCCGAGCTCCGTCACACATAGTCCGGACCGGACCCGGCCCGACACCCCGTTCTTCACGTCGGCTATCTCGGGTCTCCGTTCTGCGCTAGAATGTCGTAACCTAATTTCCTCCAATAGCTTT
>Ga0116227_10013504_pt1 | contig 12808 bp, 10 predicted proteins | sample S1TSphgellanicum_FD_89693 | JGI IMG/M metagenome (GOLD analysis project Ga0116227, IMG submission 89693) | Host-associated microbial communities from peat moss isolated from Minnesota, USA - S1T2_Fb - Sphagnum magellanicum MG | ecosystem: Host-associated > Plants > Peat moss > Unclassified... | reverse complement strand
TGGTAGCGGGGGCAGGATTTGAACCTGCGACCTTCGGGTTATGAGCCCGACGAGCTGCCAGACTGCTCCACCCCGCACCGGATCGAGCCGATCATTGTACCGATGATTTTCGCCATTGCAAGTCGGGCGGTTGCTGGATCGCTCAGAGTTCGTTGCTGCCTTCGCAGGGTGATTACTGCATTGCGCGCTGACACAGGGCGATCAACGTCCCCGGAAGGACGCCAAGCCCGAAGGCGAGCAGCGCATTGCCGCTCAGCACGATGCGCATGAGCGCGGAACCATCGAGCCGCTCGGCATCGGTCGGCTCATCGAACATCATGAGCTTGATGATGCGCAGGTAATAATACGCACCCACGACCGCGAACAGCACCGCGACCACGGCGAGCCAGGTGTAGTTGACGCCGACCACGGCCTGGATCACGCCGAGCTTGGCCCAGAATCCGACCAACGGCGGCACACCCGCGAAGCTCAACATGAAGATCGCCATCATGCCGGCGAACCAGGGGCTGCGGGAGAACAGTCCCTTGAAATCCGTGATCTGCTCGGCCTCGAAACCCTGACGCGACAGCAGCAGGATCATGCCGAAGGCCCCGGTTGCGACGATCACGTACGTGATGACGTAGTACATGGACGCCGCATACCCGAGCGCCGTTCCCGAGAGAATCCCCAGCAGAATGAAACCGACGTGGGAAATCGTGGAGTACGCGAACATGCGTTTGAGATTGGTTTGCGCGATCGCCACGACGTTGCCGATGCCCATCGAAAGGACGGCGAGCACCACGAGCATCTGGCTCCATTCGGGCTGCGAGAATCCGAGCGCCTGCGCCAGGATGCGGATCGCGAGCGCGAAGCCCGCGATCTCCGGGGCCGAGCCGATGAACAGGGTCACGCAGGTCGGCGAACCCTCGTACACATCCGGGATCCACATGTGAAAGGGAACGGCCCCCATCTTGAAGCCGATCCCGACGATGATGAAGGCGATGCCGAACAGCAGGCCGATGTTGTCGCCGAGCGCCTGGTGCTCGAGCGCGCCCGCGATCGCCGCGAGTTGCAGGCTGCCCGTCATGCCGTACACGATCGACATGCCGTACAGCAGCGTTCCCGAGGCGAGCGAACCCAGCACGAAGAACTTGATCGCGGATTCCGCGGACCTGCCTGAGTCCCGGTCGAACGCGACCATCGCGTACATGCACAGCGACATGAGCTCGAGCCCAAGATACAGCGTGATGAAGCTCGCGGCCGAGATGAGCACGAGCATGCCGAGCGTCGCGAACAGACCGAGCACGAAATACTCCCCCTTCAGCAGGGCGCGGCGCCGCAGGTAGTCGATCGAGTAGACGAACACGACGGCGACGATGACGAGCACCGCGACCTTGAGGATCTGCGCCATGCGGTCGAGTTGATACATCTCGCCGAGGGCCAGGACCGGCGAGTCGAGCGGCTGGACGATCACGAGCGCGGCGGTCACGAGCAGCGCGATCACCGCGAGCACGCCGGTCCAGCGGCGGTTTGGCCCCGCCACGAACAGATCGAGCAGCAGGATCGCGCAGGCGGCCAGCCCCAGGAAGATCTCGGGCAGCGCGTAATGCAGGCTCGCCTCGTAATCATTGACCGTGAATGGGATCATGCGACGAGCCTTCAGGGTCCGAGTTTCGTCATGATCAGCTGCGCCGCGAGTTGCTGGGTACTCGCGCGCAATACGTCGAGGAGCGGCGCCGGATAGACGCCCAGGCCGAGCACGGCGGCGGCGAGCACGCCGAGCACCAGGAATTCGCGGCCGCCGAGGTCTTTCAGCGCCGCGACGTGATCGTTGGCGACCGGTCCGAATATGACGCGTTTGACCAGCCACAGCGTGTACGCCGCACCGAGCACGAGCGTCGTGCCGGCGAAGAACGCGAACCAGACGCTCGCCTTGAACGAGGCCAGCATCACGAGAAACTCGCCGACGAAACCCGACGTGACCGGGAGGCCGGAATTGGCCATCGCGAACAGCACCATGAAGACGGCAAATCTCGGCATCGTGTTGACGACGCCGCCGTATGCCTTGATCTCGCGCGTGTGCATGCGGTCGTAGAGCACTCCGACACACAGGAACATCGCGCTCGAGACGAGGCCGTGGGAGATCATCTGCACGATCGAGCCGTCGAGGCCCATCTCGATGCCGGTCTGGCGCCCGGTCGTGCCGGCGATCCGGAAGCCGATGAACATGCCCAGCGTCACGAAGCCCATGTGGGCGATCGACGAATAGGCGATCAGCTTCTTCATGTCCTGTTGGACGAGGGCGACGAAGCCGATGTAGACGACCGCGGTCAGGGAGAGGCCGATCATGAGCCAGTCGAGCGTCCGGGCGCCGTCCGGCACGATGGGCAGCGACAGCCGCAGAAACCCGTAGCCGCCCATTTTCAACATGACGGCGGCGAGGATCACCGATCCGCCGGTCGGCGCCTCGACGTGCGCGTCCGGCAGCCAGGTGTGCACCGGCCACATGGGCACCTTGACCGCGAATGCCGCGAAGAAGGCCAGAAAAATCAGGACCTGCTCGTGGTGCGTGAGCGCGAGCCGCTGGAACACGAGCAGGTCGTAGCTTCCCGATTTCAGGTACAGAAAGATCAGCGCGACCAGCATCAACAGCGATCCCAGGAAGGTGTACAAGAAGAATTTGATCGTGGCGTATACGCGTCTGGGGCCGCCCCAGATCCCGATGATGATGAACATCGGAACCAGCATGACCTCCCAGAACACGTAGAACAGGATCGCATCGAGCGCGACGAAGACGCCGATCATCGAGCCCTCGAGGATCAGGAACGCGGCAAGATATTGGGTGACGCGCTTCTCGACGCTGCCGAAGGCCGCGATCACGACCAGCACGGTGGTGAACGTCGTGAGCAGCACGAGCGGCATCGAGATGCCGTCCACGCCGACGTAGAACTGCGACTTGAGGGTCGGCACCCAGGCGGCCCGCTCCACGAACTGCATCGCCGCCGTGTCGGTGTGGAATCCGGTATAGAGCGGCGCGCTGGCGAGCAGCGTGAGAAGAGCCACGGCCAAGGCCGACCAGCGCGCCGCGGCGGCGCGCTCGTTGCCGAAGCCGAGCAGGACGAACCCGCCGATGATGGGCAGCCAGATGAGGACCGACAACAGGTGACCGTCGAACATCAACGAAACACCAGCCAGAGCAGCAGCGAGGCGAGCCCCAGGATCATCGCGAACGCATAGTGATACAGGTAGCCGGACTGGGCATAGCGCACGACGGAGGAGAGCCAGCCCACCACGCGCGCGCTGCCGTTGACGAGTCCGCCATCGATCAGGAACACGTCGCCGACGCGCCACAGGCCGACGCCGAGGCCGCGCGCCAGCGGCACGATCACGTTCTGATTGAACCAATCGAAGCCGAATTTCCGCACCATGAACCAGTACAGCCACTTGAATCTCGAAGCCGCCGCGTCGCTGAGCTGCGGCCTCTTCAGCACGAACAGCCACGCGCAAAACACGCCGGCGGCCGCGAGCCAGAATGGCACGCTCCCGAGCGCGCCCAGCACGAATGCCCCGGGGCCGTGGAATTCCTCGCCGACGTGCTCGAGCACGTCGTTGGCCGGTCGCACGTCGATGGCGCCCGCGAAATAATCGCCGAACAGCATGGGCTTGACCGTGATCCAGCCGATCGCGAGCGACGGAATCGCGAGCAGCACGAGGGGAACCGTCACGACCCGCGGACTCTCGAGCAGGTGCTCGCGGGTGTGGTGATCCATGCGCTCCCTGCCATGGAAGGTCATGAAGAACATGCGGAACGTGTAAAGGGCCGTGATGAACACGCCCGAGAGTACGCAAAAATACGCGTAGCCGTGCCCGGCGCGGTGCGAGGCGGCGACGGCGTCGATGATCAGGTCCTTCGAAAAGTAGCCGGAGGTGCCCGGGAACGCGATCAACGCGAGGCAGCCCACGAGGCAGGTCCAGTAGGTGATCGGCAGGTACTTGCGCAGACCGCCCATCTTGCGCATGTCCTGCTCATGGTGCACGGCCATGATCACCGAGCCCGCCGCGAGGAACAGGAGGGCCTTGAAGAAAGCATGCGTCATCAGGTGGAAAATGCCCGCACCGTAGGCGGATACGCCGAGCGCCACGGTCATGTAGCCGAGCTGTGACAGCGTGGAATAGGCGATCACCCGCTTGATGTCGTTGTTGACGATGCCGAGCGTGCCCATGAAGAACGCGGTGGTCGCGCCGATGATGAGCACGGTCGAGAGCGCCGTCTCCGACAGCTCGAACAGCGGCGACATGCGCGCCACCATGAAGATGCCCGCCGTGACCATCGTCGCCGCATGGATCAGGGCGGATATCGGCGTCGGGCCCTCCATCGAGTCGGGCAGCCAGACGTGCAGCGGCATCTGCGCCGACTTGCCCATCGCGCCGATGAACAGGCAGATGCAGGTGAACGTGATCGCGGACCAGGCGGTCGCTCCGGTGACGTGGATGAGGCCGCCCGCAAAGAAGTCCGCACGGGCGAACACGGTCGCATAATCGAGCGAACCGGTGTAGTGGTAGACTGCGGCGATGCCGAGCAGGAAGCCGAAGTCGCCGATCCGGTTCACGAGAAAGGCCTTGAGGTTCGCGAATATCGCGGTCGGCCGCGTGAACCAGAAGCCGATCAGCAGGTAGGAAACGACGCCGACGGCCTCCCACCCGAAGAACAGCTGCATGAAGTTATTGGACATGACGAGCATGAGCATCGCGAACGTGAACAGCGAGATAAAGGAGAAGAAGCGCTCGTAGCCGTCGTCGTCGTGCATGTAGCCGATCGAATAGACGTGCACCATCAACGACACGAAGGTCACGACCACCATCATCATCGCGGACAGATGATCGATCAGGAACCCGACCTCGAGGCGCAGGCCGTCGCTGACCAGCCAGGTGTAGACCCCGGCGTTAAAGGGCGCCATGCCGTCGACCACGAATCTCTTCTGCACGTATACGCACAGGACGAAGGAGAGCGCCACGCCGGCGATCGTGGCGTACTGCGCCCCCTTCCGGCCGAGCACGCGTCCCCCCAATCCGGCCAGGATCGCTCCGGCCAGCGGCGCGAGCGCAATCGTCAGGTAAATCAGCTCCATCGTCGTTATTGCTCTTTGATTAACCCTGAAGCGTGTCGAGATCTTCGACGTTGATGCTGCGGCGCTCGCGGAACAGGACGACCAGGATGGCGAGTCCGATCGCGGCCTCTGCGGCCGCGACGGTCAAAATGAAAAACACGAAAATCTGGCCGCTGATGTCGCCGAGGAAGCGCGCGAAGGCGATGAAATTGAAGTTCACGGCGAGCAGCATGAGTTCGATGCACATCAGCAGCAGGATGATGTTGCGCCGGTTCAGGAAGATCCCCGCGACGGCGATCGCAAACAGTACGCCGGACAGGGCGAGCACGGGGGTCAGGCCGATCATCTGCGCTTCTCCGAGGCCATCTTGACGATGCGCAGGCGGTCACTGGCGCGCACGGCGACCTGGGCGGCGATGTCCTGCGGTTTCCCGCCGCGGCGCTGCCGCAGCGTGAGGATGATCGCCGCGATGCTCGCGACCAGCAGGATGACGGCGGCCACTTCGGCGGGATACGCGTAGCGCGTGAACAGCGCGATGCCGAGGCTGCGGGTATTCGAATAATCGGCGGGCAGCGGCGGCGCGGCGCCCAAGGAGCCGCCGCCGAGTTTGCGCACCACGATCACGTTGATCATGGCGAACACGATGAACCCGGCGACGGCCAGCGCGAGCGGCCAGAAATTCGCGAGCCCCCGCCTGAATTCCTCGATGTTGATGTCGAGCATCATGACCACGAACAGGAACAGCACCATGACGGCACCGACATAGACGAGCACGAGCACGATGGCGAGGAATTCGGCGTCGAGCAGCAGCCAGATCACGGCGCTCGTGAAGAAGCACAGCACGAGCAGCAGGACCGAATGGACGGGGTTGCGGGCCAGGATCACGCCGAGCGCCGCACTCACCAGGACCACCGCGAGGATCGCAAAGAGGACGCCCACGAACATCTATCGATACCGGGCGTCCGCCGCGCGGTCGGCTGCGATGAGGTCCTCGTAGCGCTCGCCGACCGCGAGCAGCTTGTCCTTGTTCATGATGTTCTCGCCGCGGTTCTCCATGTGATACTCGTGCAGCCGCGTCTCCACGATGGCGTCCACGGGACAGGACTCCTCGCAGAATCCACAGTAGATGCACTTGAACAGGTCGATGTCATAGCGCGTGGTGCGGCGGGTGCCGTCGGCCGCGACGTCGGACTCGATCGTGATCGCGAGCGCCGGACAGACCGCCTCGCACAGCTTGCAGGCGATGCAGCGCTCCTCCCCGTTCGGATAGCGCCGCAGCGCGTGCAGCCCGCGGAATCTGAAGCTCTGCGGGGTCTTTTCCTCGGGATAGTTGATCGTGGTCTTCGCCCGGAACATGCTCCGCAGCGTCACGCCCAGGCCCTGCAGCAGTTCCCACAGAAGGTAGGTCTTCACGAAGCTGCGCAACTGCATCAGTGCTGCCCCCGCCAGGGACCGACCCGGCCGTACACCATGACGCCCTCGACGAGCAGCCAAATCAGGGTCACGGGGATCAGCGCCTTCCAGCCGAGGCGCATGATCTGGTCGTAGCGGTAGCGCGGAAACGTCGCGCGCACCCACAGAAAGGTGAACATCGGCACGATGGTCTTCAGGCCGAACCAGAAGAAGCTCGGTGCGGCGAGCCAGGACTCATCCGGGAGGTAGCCGTCGAACGGCGACAGCCAGCCGCCGAAGAAGAAGATCACGGTCAGGGCCGAGATCAGGATCATGTTCACGTATTCCGCGATGAAGAACAGCGCGAAGCCCATGCCCGAGTAATCGACGTGGAATCCGGCGACGATTTCCGACTCGCCTTCCGCGACGTCGAAGGGCGCGCGGTTGGTCTCCGCGACCCCGGCGATGAAATACACCACCACCAGGGGAAACAGCCAGAACCAGTTCCAGCTCAAGGGCCCACCCTGCTGCGCCCGGATGATCGCCCCCAGGTTGAGACTGCCCGCCGCCATGAGCACTCCGACCATCGCGAAACCCATTGCGATCTCGTAGGCCACGATCTGGGCCGCAGAGCGCATGGCCCCCAAGAACGCATACTTGGAGTTTGCCGCCCATCCGGCGAGGATGATGCCGTAGACGCCCATCGAGGTGAGCGCCAGCACGTAGAGGAGCCCCGCATCGATGTTCGCGAAAGTCCGTTCGGGTGCGAACGGGATCACGGCCCAGATCGACAGCGCCGGCACCAGAGCGAGGAAGGGGGCGAGACGGAACAGGAACTTGTTCGCGTCCGTCGGGATCACGATTTCCTTGAACATGAGTTTGATCACGTCCGCGAACGGCTGGCCGAATCCCTTGAGGCCGAGCAGGTTGACGCGATTCGGCCCGCGCCGCGACTGGATCCAGCCGATGACCTTGCGTTCCGCCAGCGTGTAGAAGGCCATGGTCAGGATCAGGCTCACCATGACCACGACGATCTGAACGGCCGTGAGCAGTGGCGTCGTCCAGTAAGGCGTCAACAGCTCCTCCAGCCGTTCCCGCAGGGGCCCCCAGTCCCACACGTCAGATCACGGCCCGGGCGCGCTGCCCACTGAGCGTTTTCGCCAGGGGCTCCGAGCCTCGGACCAGCACGTCGCCGAGATACGGAGGCAATTCCACCCACGGCAACGGCGCGCGCGCTTCCGGCGCCCGTACGGACGGAGTCGTCGCCGGGGAGGCCGCTGACTCTTCGCGAGGAGCGGGCGCGGAGAACGCAGCAGCGCGCAGGGATCCAGCGATCTCGCTGATTTCCTCGAGCACTTCGTCGGAGCTCGCGTACTCGAAACCCGCCAGATTCAAGGCGTTCGCGAGCACCCGCAGCAGCTTCCAACCCGGCCGGCTCTCGCCGACCGGTTTGGCGGCGCCCTGCCAGCTCTGCCAGCGCCCTTCGACGTTGACGTAGGTACCGGAGGTCTCGGCGAACGCGCTCACGGGCAGCACGACGTGTGCAGAGGCCCGCAGGGAGTCGCTGAGATGGGTCGTCGCCGCCAGGACGAAACCCGCGTTGTCGAGGCCCCGCGTGCTCGCGGCGAGATCCCACTCGGGATCGATCCCGCCGAACAGCACGTAGGCCGGGAGACCCGCTTCGAGCATCGGGAGCGCCGGCAGACCGGGCTTGGGATCGGGGACACCTCCCGGCAAGCGGTGCGGCACGGCGCCGGCGATGTAGGCGCCGGCCGAATTGGGACCCTCGGTAAGCAGACCGACGCTGGCACTCGAGAGCTGCGCGAGGACGCCGGCCAGCCATCGAAGCTCGGCGTAAGCCGGATGACGCTGCGCCAAGGTACCCAAGATGATCGCACGCCGCTGGCCTGAGCTGAGCGCCGCGGCGAGCTGCCGGTGCGCATCGTCGACCGCCGCCGACGGCACGCCGGCCGGCAGATCCCTGCCGGCGGCGATCGCGGCCGCGCGCACGACACCGGCCAGCGCCGTGACGAGATCCTCGCCCGCCCAATACCCGGCGAGCGGGAACTGGTAATCGAACCGGCGCGGATTCAAGAACGCGACCTTCGCGCCGGATTTGACCGCCGCCTTGCGAATGCGGTGGGCGAGCAGGGGCATTTCGCTCCTGAGGTCGGAACCGATCACGAGAATGCCCTCGAGATGCTCGACGGCCGCGATCTCGAGGCCGAGAGTCGGGTAGGGGCCCTCCGCCTCGGAACCGCGAAAATCGAGCTGGCGCAGGCGATGATCGATGTGGCTCGAACCGAGAGCCCGCGCGAGCCGCGCGAGCAGATACAACTCCTCGAGCGTCGACAGCGGGGAGGCCAGAAACCCGACCGCGGTTGCGCCCTGCGCCGCGATGACCTGCTGTAGGCCCTGGGCTGCGGCGCTGAGGGCGACCTCCCAGTCCACGGCCTGCAGCACGCCGCCGACGCGCACCATCGGCTGGACCGCCCGCGCGGACGCATACATGCCCTCGAAACCGAATCGATCGCGGTCCGAGATCCAAGTCTCGTTCACGGCCTCGTTCTCGCGCGGCACGATGCGCATGAGCCTGCCGCGCAGCACGTGCCCGAACAGGTTCGTGCCGAACGCGTCGTGCGGCGATACCAGGCCGTGCTGGCTCATTTCCCAGGAGCGGGAGCGATAGCGGAACGGCTTGTTGTTCAGGGCGCCGACCGGGCACAGATCGATGATGTTGGCAGACAGCTCGTGATCGACGCTGTGCTCGACGTAAGTGGTGATCTCCATGTGTTCGCCGCGGCCCGCGGTACCGAGCTGCGGATAGCCCTGGATCTCCTCGCCGAAGCGCACGCAGCGCGTGCATTGGATGCAGCGGGTCATGTCGGTGGAGATCAAGGGACCGATGTTCTTGTCCTTGACCACGCGCTTGCGCTCGGAGAAGCGCGAGATGTCGCGTCCGAAACCCATCGCGAGATCCTGCAGCTCGCACTCCCCGCCCTGATCGCAGATCGGACAATCGAGCGGGTGATTGATCAGCAAAAACTCCATCGTGGCGCGCTGCGCACCGACCGCCTTGGGCGAACGCGTGAACACCTTCATGCCCTCGGCCACCGGGGTCGCACACGCCGGCAGCGGCTTCGGCGCCTTCTCGACCTCGACCAGGCACATGCGGCAGTTGGCCGCGACGGTCAGCTTCGAGTGATAACAGAAGCGCGGAATGTAGATGTCGGCGGGATCCGTGACCTGCATGATCATGAGGCCCTTGCGCGCCTTCAGCGCAACGCCGTTGACCTCGATGTTCACATAATCATCGCTCATGCCGTCATCTCAACCGCCGCACCCGCAGCCGCCGGCGCCTTGTCGGGTGCGACGATGGAGCGGCCATGATGCTCGATCATGTATTGAAACTCGTGGCGGAAGTGTTTCATGAAGCTCTGCACGGGCCAGGCGGCTGCGTCGCCGAGCGCGCAAATCGTGTGGCCTTCGATGCGGTTGGCCACGTCGAGCAGCAGTGTGAGGTCCTCGCTGCGTCCCTGGCCCGCGAGCATGCGTTTGAGCAGCCGGTCCAGCCAGCCCGTGCCCTCACGGCACGGCGTGCACTGGCCGCAGGATTCCGACATGTAGAAACGCGCCAGGCGCTCGAGCGTACGGACCATGCAGGTGGTCTCGTCCATCACGATCATCGCCCCGGTACCGATCGAGGAGCCGGCCTTCTTGAGCGCGTCGAAGTCCATGGTGATGTCGGCGATCGCGGCGGCCGGGAGCACGTTGACCGACGAGCCGCCGGGTATCACGGCCTTCAACTGGCGTCCCTTCCAGACGCCGCCCGCCAGGGACAAAAGTTCCTTGAAGGGAATGCCGAGCGGCAGCTCGAAATTCCCCGGCTTCTCGACGTGGCCCGACACCGAAAAGATCACCGTGCCGCCCGAGTTCGGCGGCCCGAGACCGGCGAACCAGGCCGGCCCCTTGCGCAGGATCGTCGGCACGGAGGCGAAGCTCTGAGTGTTGTTGACCGTGGTGGGCTTGCCGTACAGGCCGAAGTTCGCCGGAAACGGCGGTTTGAAGCGCGGCTTGCCGGGCTTGCCTTCGAGCGATTCGAGCAGACCGGTCTCCTCGCCGCAGATATAGGCGCCGGCGCCGACGAACGTGTGCAGATCGAAGTCCACGCCGCTGCCGAGGATGTTCCTGCCGAGCAGGCCCGCCGCGTACGCCTCGGCGAGCGCGGCCTCGAAGCGCGGGACGGGTTCGCCCAGGAACTCGCCGCGGATGTAGTTGTACCCGATCGTCGCGGTCATCGCATAGCCGCCGATCGCCATGCCCTCGATGACCGAGTGCGGGTTGAAACGCAGGATGTCCCGATCGTGACAGGTACCGGGCTCGGACTCATCCGAATTGCAGACCACATACTTCTGCACCGGGGAAGAGCGCGGCATGAAGCTCCATTTGACGCCGGTTGGGAACGCGGCGCCGCCGCGGCCGCGCAGCCCCGACGCTTTCACGTCCTCGATGATCTTCTCGCGCGGAGTGCGTTCGCGCAGGATCCGCTCCCAGGCTTGGTAGCCGCCGAAACTGCGGTACCCCTCGAGCGTCCAGGGACGCTCGTACTTCAGCGCCTCGAAGCAGACCTGATTTTGCTCGTAGGCCATCAGCGGCGCCCCTCGCTCATGTGAATTCTTCCGGCATCGTGTGTGTCGTTGATCTGGGTTGATCCAGCATCGTGTCGTTCAGCTGAATTCTTCCAGCATCGTGTCGTTGATCTGGGTTGATTCGTGTCGTTCATGTGAGTCGATCCAGGATCGCATCGACCTTTTCCGGCGTGAGATGCTCATGATAGACGTGATCGACCATGAGCATCGGCGCGCCCGTGCATGCGGCCAGGCACTCCTCCTCGCGCTTGAGAAAAATGCGCCCGTCGGGCGTGCTCTCCCCGGTCTTGATGCCGAGTTTTTGCTCGACATGGGCGAGCAGGTCCTCCGCACCACGCAACATGCACGAGATGTTGGTGCAGACCGAGACGTGATGGCGCCCGACCGGGTGGGTCTCGAACATCGAGTAGAAGGTCGCGACCTCGTAGACGTGAATCGGGGGCAGCTCGAGATACGCGGCGACGGCGTCCATGAGCGGCGCGGTCAGAAACCCGCGGTTGTCGTGCTGGGCCGCGTGCAGCGCGGCGATCACGGCCGAGCGCTTGCGGTCGGCCGGAAACTTCGCGACCCAGCGATCGATCTCCTCGCGCACGTGCTGTGACAGCTCCACACTCATCGGTCGATTTCTCCGAACACGATGTCCTGAGTGCCAATCACGGCCACTACGTCGGCCAGCATGTGGCCCTGGACCATTTCGCTCAGGGATGCGAGGTGGGCAAACCCGGGTGCCCGGACCTTCAGGCGGTACGGTTTGTTGGCGCCGTCCGAGATCAGGTAGACGCCGAGTTCGCCCTTCGGGGCCTCGACCGCCGCATATACCTCGCCCTCGGGCACACAGTAGCCCTCGGTCATCAGTTTGAAATGGTGGATCAGCGACTCCATGTCGCCCTTCATTTCCTCGCGGCGCGGCGGACGCACCTTGCGGTCGTCGATCATGACCGGGCCCGGATTGCTCCTGAGCCAGCTCACGCACTGCTCGACGATGCGGTTCGACTCGCGCAATTCCGCCATGCGCACGAGGTAACGATCGTAGCAGTCCCCGTTCAGACCGACCGGGATGTCGAAATCGACGTCCGGATACGCCGCGTACGGCTGCTTCTTGCGAAGGTCCCACTCGATGCCCGAACCGCGCAGCATCGGGCCCGAGAACCCGAGCTGCAGCGCCCGCTCAGGGCTCACCACGCCGATGTTGACCGTGCGCTGCTTCCAGATCCGGTTGTCGGTGAGCAGGGTTTCATACTCGTCGATGCACGCCGGAAAGCGCCGCGTGAAGTCGGCGATGAAATCGAGCAGACCGCCGCTGCGCCGCTCGTTCTGCCGGCGCGCGTCCTGCTTCGACCGCCATTCGGAGGGCCGGTACTGCGGCATGGAATCGGGCAGATCGCGGTAGACGCCACCCGGACGGTAGTACGTGGCGTGCATCCGGGTTCCGGAGACGGCCTCGTAACAATCCATGAGGTCCTCGCGCTCTCGAAAACAGTACAGGAACACGGTCATCGCGCCGATGTCGAGGGCATGCGAGCCGAGCCACATCAGATGGTTCAGGATGCGCGTGATCTCGTCGAACAGGGTCCTGATAAACTGGGCCCGCGGCGGCGCATCGATCCCGAGCAGCCTCTCGATCGCCATCACATAGGCGTGCTCGTTGCACATCATGGAAACGTAATCGAGGCGGTCCAT
>Ga0116227_10013502_pt1 | contig 12809 bp, 14 predicted proteins | sample S1TSphgellanicum_FD_89693 | JGI IMG/M metagenome (GOLD analysis project Ga0116227, IMG submission 89693) | Host-associated microbial communities from peat moss isolated from Minnesota, USA - S1T2_Fb - Sphagnum magellanicum MG | ecosystem: Host-associated > Plants > Peat moss > Unclassified... | reverse complement strand
TGGTGCCGAATTTAGTGCGCACGCATTTCAATCCTTTCACTTTTTTGCGCACGGTGTGGTTGTTTGTGACAACGTTGGGTTGCTGTGATGCCTCCTAAGAAGCGTGATGCGCCGTTCCAGCCTCATCATGTTGCTGAGTTTGGCCTGTGAATATGCGAGCGTGCTGTGGGCAACAGCACCGCTGTTGTAACGATGGCGTGTCGATTTTGCGAGGTTTTCGGAAAGGAGGAGTCAGAAGTGGGAATGAAGCATGGTCGTTCGGAGCGTGTCAAGTACTTCAAAGCACCCTTTCGTAAGGAGAACTACTCTTCGCACCACACGCGGATGCATAGAACCCAATGGGCCGAGTATCGAGAGCTAGAAGCGAGCGCAAAGAACTCGTTTTTCGATAATGGCACGATTTCCGGCTCGCAGACAACGATGCATGCCTTTGTCGCTCCTCGCACTCCCCAGGTAAGTGTCCTGATCGACAAGGATATTGTCAATGTCATCATTGGCGAAATGATGTTTCACCCCGAGGACATGGACGAGATTATTCGAGCCCGCCTTCTCGAAAGCTTTGTGCCGACTTTAGATTCGTCGGAAGATGCAGCAAATGCCGGCGACGTCAGTCGGTACGCCATCACCGTCACCAACACCAAGCAGTTTCAGTTGGTTGTACAATATTTGGCTGCTGGACTGTCGTTCCGTTAGGTGACATAGGTGATTATGGAGACGAAAGAGGTACTCGGCATCGAGAGCATTGGCTCGTGCTCTGAGGGGATTGTGAGCCACTATGTTCGTTTTATCTGTGCGATGAATTTGCAGTGCATCGCGGAGCTGCTACGACAGTGCTGGGCGTTCTCTGTCGCGCTCGACATGGCGACCCACATGGCGACCTCGTACTGCGATGTTCGCATCCGCATCTGCCACAAATCCACTGTGCATGACTTCCACCTTCTGTCCATCCCTGAGCATGAGCGGCACACAGGCGAAATTATCTTCAACACGTTCGCCAAGGCGATGGACGCTCTCTTCCTGGACTGGCGCGAGACGATTATTGGAGCGTCTTCGGATGGCGAGAAAAAGATGACAGGGCGACATCAGGGCGTAATCACGCGGATACATCGCGTAGCCAAGCCCGGGTTCATGCGCGTCTGGTGCAGGGCCCACCAACTCGACTTGTGTATGCAGTCGTTTTACTTGGCCATTCCCGACACGTTCTACTCAACATTTACATTGCTCGTAGCATATCTTTGTCGGCAGCAGAATTTCATCTCGGACAAACGGAGCCAGTGCCCTCTCATTTACAACACGCGCTGGCTCAACATGATCAAAGTGACCACCTAGTTTGACCAGCATCAGTTCACTGTCGTCGCGTACCTTGAGGAAAAGAAGCCAAATTGCATGCCGGACAATTCGTGGTGGATTCTAATGCTCTTTGTCCATGAAATTGCGGGCATCGCTGCCATCTCGTGCAAATCCCTATAGAGGCATGGCGCGTTACTGTGCAACCAACATCACACATTGAAGTGCTTGGTGTTTGAGATCAACAACAAGGTTGGGATAGTTGGGATATTGACAAAGGCACAACACGTCGCGATCGATGAGGTGACGCGCTAGCTTTCTGATTCGGGCGACTATGCGGTCGCATTCGCTACCGTCAGTGGCTGTATGGAGGACTTGGGCATGTTCGTCAAAGATCAACTTTCCGCAATGGACAACGGGCATCGTGAGACACTTTTGTGATTATCAACATCCGCCATCCTCGAATTGGTGGATGGCATTACCACCGTTGTTGTGGAGAGAACCGAAGATAACGAGGCCTATATCAACGCAGCTCCCGATATTCTACCCCATCAGCTTGTCCGCATTTTGCCCCGCGACTTCTGCGTCTATTTGCAACGCCACAAGGAACACCTTGATTACACTTTCAGCAATGAGGAGATTGAGAATATTGGGCGCCAGCACAAGGCTTTGTGTGACTCGTACCGCCGCCAACCCGATGTGAAGAGCTCCATTGACAACTTCAACGACAGTGCTGCATACTGTGATGTTTGGATCAGTCTCCAAAACACGTATCCGTTGCTGGAGAAATTCGTCGGTGGTTTGGCGACCATCTTTCCCGGTACATCCACTGTTGAGAACGACTTTTCGGTGGTGAAGTATGAGAAGAACAAGAACCGCATGAGTTTGACTCATGCAAGCCTCAAAGGAATCCTCCACGCGAAGCAGTACCGCTGTATGCACAGCCTGAAGGTCTAATTCTACTCGGAATACTGTCTGAATAAACATTGCCGAATTGCACCGAATTTAACTTTCACCTTGTGCCGAATTTAGTTAAATTCGGCATCGTTCGGCAAACACCAAATATAAAGTGGCATGGTTATCCATCTTAAAACATTAAACAATTTTATGATAGAAAATAATAATAATAATAATAATAATAATTTAAACATTGTGAAAAAACCCGATAGTTGACTAATAACTGGTGGGTAATTGACAACTATCAATTGATTATTTCATAACCTACCTTTGTGCATAATTGACAATTGTGATCCAAAAACATTGATAACGTATCTGGCACCTAAATTTTTTATGTTGATATTGATAACCTAACTGGCACTCAAATTTTCAATAAATAAAAAATGGGGAAGAAATATCACCTATCACCCTTGACTATGTCTGATTTGTTATGTGCTATTTTGTGGACCAGTAGGGTTTAGGGTTTTAGGGTTTGTAGGGTCTGTTGTCTCATTGTGCACCATTGCAGATTTTCTGATAGAAAGCCAGCCATTTCTAGAGCTGAAATCTGAATCCTATTGGGTGCATCCATTGCATTGGCTGGGCTTCAGGATCTGCTACAGTAAAACAATTTTTAAAAAATCATTTGCTTTCACTATGTTGTCTTGGGAACCGTGCTTTTTAAAAAAAATAGAAAAACATTGGCCATCATCCTTACAAAGATTTAGCCAATTTTGGCTATAGTCCAGATATGAAGTACAAATCTTAAATTAATTTTCTTTATATTATTGCTACATGCTGAAAAGACAATATAGAAATCTCTCTCTCTCTCTCTCTCTCTCTCTCTCTCTCTCTATATATATATATATAATTTTTTCCTTATCATTTAAACCCTCCAAAATCGTTTCATATTTTGTTTTGCCTTGTTGGGTTTATTTTTCCAGTAAAAAATAATGCTGCTTGGTAACAGGGTTTTATTTCTTCAAATTTGTGATGTAGCACAAGTTGCCATTAATCCGTAAGTTTGATTTAGCCAAATCTGGCTACAGACAAAATATGAAGGTGAAAACATTTACTAACCTTTCTCTTTTCTGGCTAATTTGTTGTACAGCCCAGAATGCTCAGGAGAACACTACTACTCAGTCTGCCACCCTCATGAAACTCTAATTGGATGGAAAACGGATGAAAACTTAAACCCAAGACATGCCATGTCACAAATAAAACCCAAATTGGATGAAAAATGGATGCAGCCTAAACCCATAACAGGCCTACACAGATGAAACCCTAATTGAATAAAAAATTGGATGAAGACCTAAATCCACAGACATGCCACCACAGATGGCGCCCCAATTCGATGAAAAAAAGAAGGGAAACATATCTTCATCCCCACTTTTTCTGACAATCTTGAATCAAACTCCTAATTAAGCAATCTCAGCTTGTTAATCAAACTCCTAATTAGGCATTCTGAGCTTGTTGATCAAACTCCTAACTAAGCAGTCTCAGCTTGTTAATCAAACTCCTAATTGAGAAATTCCAGCTTGTTAATCAAACTTAATTAAGCGACATCAGCTTGTCAATCAAACCTCCTAATCCAGGGCTTTTTTTCCAATTTTGTGATGTACATTTGCATCAGATTCAACATTTGCTCTAGTACTGTAGCGATTTTGTGGGAGCCGGATCTGGATTCATTTGCATGGTGAAGAAGAATTAAATTATTTCCTTGCTGCAAAAATTGATATAAGATCGGTGAAGAACAATTCCCTTGCTGCAAGAATTCATATAAGATCTTATAAGCTTATATACCCTAAGAGTGTTTTTCCTTGTGGATTAGGGTTTGTCATGTCCACCTTCGCTGCTGCTGCTGTTGTTGTTGTTGTTGCAGTCCCATTGCAGTAGTGTTCTCTGGATTTTGATAATGTGTGTAGTAGTTTCATATTCTAGATTTGAAAACTCATTTGCAACAAAAATGATTTTGAGTTGCTGAAGTTTATTGCATTGAAGGTTTTTTTTTGGTTCAGATGATCGATCCGTATTCGATGTTCATGATCTAGCAAACACCAGCAGCTGCTTGTCAAAGCCGTGCATGAACTAGTCGAGCTACATATGAACAAATTATTATATTCTGAGACTGATCTCTTCTTTACACAAACTTTGTAAAATCTATAACGCTATAACAGAAGCGGGAATTATGCTAGAGAGTTCCAAAACTGAGTTCCAATCAGTGCTTTTTGGCGTGTTCTTCTTCCTTTGGTTTCTCGTGCTGATCATCCTGCTTCCCACCAGCAGGTTGGTATGGAGTGTGCTCTTCTTTTGGGAATGGAGTGAACATATCTTTAAGCTTGTCCAACGGGGTCACGAACAATGCTAGAGCTGCCTCCAGTGCAGTAGACCTGCTTGTCATACTTGGGTGTGGTCGAGTAGGAGCGATTTTTTTCCCATACATGAAGGCCTTGGCTGCGCTCTCCAAGCTTTTCATATCAGCGTGCTGTTTCAAATACTCCAAATCTTGGGTCTCTTCCTTCTTCATATGCTGTCGCAATTCGTCCATCATGCGGTCGAGAGCGGACTCGAAGAGATCAGGATCGCTAAGGCGGTAGATCTCTTCCAATTCTTTCTTGATCTTTGTGTGATCGGCGCGATCCTTGTCCGCCATTTCCTTGCCTTTCGGACCTAGTGCATCCAGTAACGGGTACACGACGAGCTCCTCGCCTACCGTATGTCGTGACAACTCCCAGACCAACTGATTGAACCACTTCTCGGCTTCCTTCTCGTCTCCGGCCTGATGCGCTTTCTTGTAGTTTGAGTAAAACTCCTCGAACTCTCTGTGGTCGTGAATGATCTCATCGATGAGATCAGGACTGGTTGTTACCTGACTTGCCATGCAACGAGAGGTAGCTCTCTCCCTTAACTCCTGTATAAAACATGCAGGAAAGTATAAAAAGCATATAATAATATCGCATCAAAGCAGCAGTACTGTACTAGTGATGCTCGCCGCCGCAGGAGAATTAAGAAACAGGGTAATTGCATGCATGGTTGAGACATGCATTTGGGGTCCTGAGAATATAAACTTACATGGTTGCCTGCAATATAAACTCCGCTGATGACGAAGGGTCTCCCAGAGAAGCTCCTAACGGCACCCTGCAATACTTATGCAATTCATGAGTTGATCCATGATCATTTTATATACGACTTTCATCAGCAATCTTGATTGCAAATTCTTTACCAGATCTTGGAGCCGCGACAGTACAAGAACTACAAGACATCACGAGTACCTTCATGATTACAATAATCTAATTATATAGGCAGAGCTGCTGCAGGGAAAGATTGTTTTCTAGATCTGCCGGAGATGTATATATATATATATAATTACCAGAGAGCGTCCGACTGTTTGTTGAGTCGCTCCAGACGAAATAAACTTCCTCAAAGCCAGGCAGCTACAAGTAAGCCTGTGAGAGACTCGGCAAGGGTTAGCTAGTAAAGGTCCTACGAGAGAACGAGAACTGGAAGCGATGCAGGACGTGATAGCCGCCATATTTGGGTGAAGAGCCTTAAATCACACAACAAGAGTACTCTAGACAGACGGCAAATTAATATTCACAGCAGATGATCACTCGCAGCTAGCTCAAGATCAAGAGTGCCCAGCTTATATTAACTGCAGACAAACCTGTTATAACAATTTCACCAAAAGCATGAGACATTTATAGGATCAGGATTCACGCATGATCTGCTTCTCAACCCTAGTACAACCCTCCCACGGCTGTTTGTACAAAAAACCTAGTGAACCAATTAACGTAACCTGATCATGATCTGCAACAAATTGATTGTATCACGCGGGGATTGAAAGCATTTGCAGAACAACAAAAATCTTTCTGCTGCTTCTTCTTCTTCTTCTGAACTCAATTTGTTTTGGGCATGGGATCAAGCAGAGCTTGTGGGTATGCGATGAAAACAGAACCATGCTGCAGCAATTTGTTGTCCAAATGAGGGGCGCGGTGCATGTGCATGCGTGCATGCGCAAATGCGTCCACTGGCGTGTGTCAAAACTGGTGGAGAAATAAGTTTGTAGCATTTGTGGAAAGGGGCATGGGGAACAGTACTAGAGTCTAGCCTACTGAAAGTCATTGTTAACTAACTGTGAGTAGAACTTGGGAGAAATTTTATCATCACATATTATTACATATACTAAATTATAATGGTGCATTCACACTTGATGTTAAGTCAATGTTAAATGAAAATCCAGGTGGCATCTTACGTGGCACCCAGTGTTAAATGAAGATCTAAGTGGCATCTTAGGTGGCACCCAATGTTAAATGAAGATCTAAGGGGCATCTTAGGTGGCACCCAATGTTAAATGAGCAATAACTTAATGTTAAATGAATGTTAATTTAACATAAAATTTTCATGGTAACCAAGTGTAAGTCCTAAATATTTAGCATGGTGTTAGGGGACTGATCAAGACTAGAGTGCCTAACACCAAGTGTAAACTTTAAATAATTATATTACAATAGTATAACAATGACTTCAGCACATTTTTTTTGCCCATTAATTAACAATTGAGTTCAGAAGAAGAAGAAGAAGCAGCAGAAATTGTTAAATTAATTAATTGAACATTCCATTTCAATATATATATATATATTGTAAAATTTCAGCATTTCTAAAAATAATATAATTTGTGCCAAAGCTACCAAGGAATTTGCAACCACAATAGTACAAATTTTCTACATTGATCATCAATCAAAATTACATACTGTACTGTTGAATGGTCGAACCCCTACCCATCATGTTCAGTTTAACGTGCCAGGTGAACCAATTAGGGCAAGCTAGGCATCACACCCAACACATAGTGGCTCAAGGGCAAGGTCATTCCATGAATTTGGGGGAGGGGGGCAAGTTCACCAATTTAAAAAAATGTTTATGTTCAACAAAAACATTTTAGTCATTGTTGCAAGTGTATGATCTCATCATTAGGATAATATCTCATATAATCTCATTGAGAAAATTACATAATATATTACACAAAAACTTGAACATAGTAGAAAGAAAAGCAAGTCCAATATTTACCTTTTTGTAAAGCAATGGTGAACAACACATGGGAACTCATGGGAGCTGCACATGAATTCCTTAGTGATTCACATGAATTCTCAAAACTTTCACTAACCCACACCATAGCAAAAGGTGTCCTTGTACGTCAAATGATTTCACTAGATTACGAGTGTTCAAATTCCCTGGTGGGGAAGCAATGAATTCACTAGTCTAGTGAACAGGGACTAATGAATTACACCCACATTTTGTAATAGTGCTAAGTTTAACTTGCCTTCGCTAATTTGTCAATTTGAAAACCTTGTAATTTGAATCCAAGCTGGCGAGCTTGGAAAACCACACAAATTTGTTAATGTGCTCGATGTGTCCAACAAATAGAAGATGTATTAAAATTATGAAATTTTGTCCTTTTTTTGTTTCATATAAAGGGAATGCAAAATGTAGGTACAGTTATGTTCAAGGGATTTTTTTCAATTTGGTGAAGTAGATGGACCATGTGATTCTCCATAAGAGGTTTTTATAATGCTAAAAACGTTGGGCAACAAAACTTTTCATTGACTTTCATTTCATTTTTGCATAAAGTTGCCAAAAATTTCTTGTCATGTTGGGCAACTTGTAAAATTTTTATACTGAATAATCAAAAACAAAAAACTCCCATAAAAGAAATAGGCCTTATTAAAAAATGTGGGAGTTACAATTAGTGTTGTCTAGTTATCACATTTTAGGCCTATCTTGCAAATACCAATAGACATATTCCTTTTTCTTTTTTTTTAAAAGATATGCATTTAAAAAAAAATTAAATCTATTAAACCATCTAGTTACATATTCTTTTACTTTTTAAAAAAATTGCCAGTTATGAATATGCCAATTTTCAATTTCCACAAAATGACGAATATGCACAAAAGTTATACATGTCAATTTTCTAATTTTATTATCTACAAAAAAAATTACAGCAAATAACAAGGAACCTAGAAAGTTAGATTCCAAGAACCAAACCAAAACTTGTGAGAAAATTGAATCTTAGTTCTATGAAAACCCATAAAACTTTGCCCAATTGTAACACAAGTTCCTTAACCCAACCACACCCCACACAAACCCACCCTAGCCCACAAAACTATTCACTATCAACTTGCAATTCTGTAAAAAAATCATGTTCTTCAATCAAATTGTAGTTATCTTCTACCAAAAGTTTTTCTATTTTCAAGTATTGTTTGAAATCAAAATTTGGTATACAATTAGCACATAGATCATCATGCCAATTTTTCACAATGGTGATGATTCGATCCATGTTGTCCACTTACAAACGGCAACACCTCAAAGTTGTCAACACCCCAACAAGAGTAAAAACTCATTCAATTTTTATTTGTGAACCTGGGATTTTAAAATTTTGTTTTGCAAAAAATACCCACATTCGAAAATTGGATTTCATGCATACACAACCAAGTTAGTGGATTTGCACATGCAAATGAAGAAATAGACAACCTCTTAAACATAGACAACTTTCTATTGACTAATGCACAAAAGGAATCCTCAATTGATCAACTGAGGCCCCCACTCCAAACATATTTTTTTAAGCTCCAATCCCACATCATCAACTATTACAACAATTGCAATGATACTAAGGTTTAGCTGTTGAAAACACACCATTAAAAGTAGAATCACAATCTTGTCATTGTATTCAAATGCCAATTTGATTACATTCTCACATCCCACCAAACTTTCCACAATGTGCAAAATATTGAAGCATGGATCCAACATGATAGCCATCATGTTTTGAACCTACATGTAACAAAAGACCTCAAGCAATCCAAAAAAGGATTGATCACCTTTATAACTTCAAATTGCATATTCCTATGCAAAAACAAGATTTCAACTTCAAAAGGGTTAGAAATTTCAAACGAATTAAATAGTTATAACAACTCAACTTCATGTTCATAGTCAAGGTGATAATTGTTGTCAAAGCATCTAACAACAACCAGTGACCTTTGGATTGAGTCAACACACATGTTGAAACAACAAGATTCAAAACAAATGTGACTACCTTAACAATAGCCCACACTTGGGCTTTAAGAACTCTATGTTGTAGAACCACAGTTTTCTACCTACCATAACAAATGATAATGGCATTTAAAAGTTCCAAAGTCTCTTCAAACATAATGACCTTGCTAACAAATCTTGTTTTCATAAGAGTTGTCACATCCCACTTTCAGCATAAATACATTCCCAATCCTACCTCCCTTTCCTTGACTTTTTGGCCCAAGTAATGTTTTTCTGTAAATTAACTTGGGCATCCTTCACACTCACATCTTACAACCCAATAGAAACCTTGTCATCATATTTAATAGATTGACAATCCTTAGACATCACATGCCTAAAACATGTGCCCTGAAAAACCTTGAGAATCATCAAAGGTTCATAACCAATGATAAAATGTGAAGTTGTTGTAGCTACCAAATTAGTGCCTTCATCATTTACAAAGGTGATCACTTGATGGAACAAACCAAACTTTTCCAACAAAAATCAGAACTATGCAGCCATGGACTACCTAGTTGTTTCATTCACTTCAAACATCCCCATAGTGACATGCATGGGGACCCAAATGTCATTCAAAAAATTGATAACCAAAGTGAAAGCATCCACACCACCATAGATCAAAACTAGGTGACATTATTGTTGAAAATGCAAAACTCAATAAACCCTGATGGCAGGCAACGTTTCTTCCACACAAGAAAAACCACATGAAAGCATTGGTGTAAAACTACCCTTTGAAGCCAAATGTTCTCACAACTACATAAAAGCCTATAACCCACATTCTATAAACCAAAATCCACTAAGCCCTAAACCCACATTTTGTAACAACCTTGAAGGTTATTAAAGTTTTCCATGCATTGAAATATAAACCTAAAAAAATAGTAGACACATTAATATCTTAAACAACATTTGGAGTTGAACTCCCAAGCATAAAAAAAAGTAAAAAACTTAAATCTTACCTTTGTTGATTTGCTAAATTCAAATAGTAGACAAATATATTCATGTTAATGCCAAATTCACTCAAGTACACACTCAACACCAAACTCATAAAATGAACAAACAACACCAATACTAAATTCCCCAACAATGCACAACACTAATGCCCAATTTGCCAACAAAAATATTTATGAAGCTACAAAATATGTTAAGTTCATGAATAAAGAAAGCAAAGTCATCAAAATCAAAATGCATTATGTGTGCACTATCCATTCACAGAAAGTAATGGGTATGCGCACAAGGCTAAACAATGAGCATGCACATGACACTAATGCCAAACTCACACAAAAAACATAATGACAATGCAAAGAGAGAAACTTGCAAAGTTGTGAAGCATTGTGTGCTATGTAGTTAAACAATAAGAGTGATGAAGAGGCCAAGCCCAACTAAATACTTGTATGCACTCAAAAAAAGTAGTGAAAAAAATAGTGAGCTGTTACAAATTGATTCCACTTCTGACATTCTTACAAAACAAGAATTCATAACAATGATGGAATTGAATAGGTAGAAAGATGCACTCAAAGAAAATAAGGTTTCTTGATAAATGTATCTTAGGTAATTAAAACAAGTACCACTTGACATGGCATGCATGAATGCCATTTTTCATATCTTGATGGTATCTAATAACAACAATGTCCATATCTTGGGTGTGGAGTGTGGATTACTATTGGTTGAGTATCTAACCCAACATTAAACTCCATCTACCATTATTTTGTAATCACTACTCACTAAGCTTAGAAAAACATAGATTGTAGATTCTTGATTTAAATTATGAAAGTAAGAAATGATGGCACTAGGAACATACACAACTTCCTTGCACAAATTAAATGGCATGCACCTTACTTGTAAAACAAAAATACACACAAACAACATAACTTTTTTCTCTCCACCAAACCTTTAGTACTACTTGAAAACCTTGCAAAAATTAAATGTCAACTTTCATGACACGCACATTGTCACATCTCGTTACATTGAATCGCTGTACAACACCTCCTTGCAAGCACACATAAATCTAGTAAGGTTGCATTTTCTTTAATTAAACCTCACAAATCATAAAATGATTTCCACCAAAAATCCCATACATCTGGTTATTAGTCACAAGCTCAAACATTTCATGTGTTGTTCCAAACATTTTTAACCTCAATGTTTTCATGTGCACAACCAAGCAAGAATGATTTAGAAAAGCACCAATTTTGGTGTTAATATGAATTTCATATTGTATCATTTTCCTTTGTGGGCCAAAATATTAAGTTTTTCTTGTATTGATTTTGAAACATTGTACAAATATGTCTTTCATGCATATATAGGTATATAAGAATTGGAGTTGAAAATTTGAAAAATTCATCTCTTTTCAATGTCGGCCAATGGTGGTTTTTTATACACTACATGCAAATAGTTTTTTTTTTCCAAAGCTATTATTCAAAAAAATCAAAATTTGACTAATTTCAAAAATCAAATACTTGCTCAATTCATGTGGATGGGTGTCATAAAAATTAATTAACATTATGATGTTAGCTAAATTTTTTTCAATAATACATATTAGGGTTTGATGTTGACAATGTTAATTATCATATCCATAACTAACTTGGGAAACATGTATAAGTACTAGGGTGCAACATTAACAATTTTAATTAACATATCCATCACCAACATGTTCCTAGTCTACCAAACGTTTTAGTGTTAGCAATGATAATTAACATATCCATAATCAACATGTTCCAAAAATTATATATTAAACTTTGGTGTTGGAAATGTTAACTAACATAATATCCATAACTATCATCTTTCCAAATTTGTATATTATAACCTAGCCACGTTTGATGTTACGCATTCACAATGTTAATACTTTCACATAGACATTCTTGTTAAGATTTTTTTAAAAAATAAACAACCACTACAAGCAAAGTGTTTACATTAAACCTTCATGTTAAGTAGTGGTACTTTCACACCATTCATTACTACCCACGGTTCACATTTATTCGATGATGATAATTTATCATTAAATTGAATTTGCATTAAATTTGTTTACATTGTCACAATTATGTTTGCATGTTTTGTTGACTTAAACAACATCCAATTTTTTCCTTAAATGTTTCATATTCACAATGTTTACAGATAATGAACTCATGTTTATGACCAACATGATGTACATGAAAGAGATTTTTAATCTTTATAACTATCCTTTTTTCCTTATAATTGAAACAAACTCTTTTATTGGGAGATCAAGTGTTCAAATGATCCTTGTATCTACATTTTTGCATTTTTAAATGGGTGTGTTTATGGTAAATAATTCCACCCATAGTGTTTTTTGGGAATTTTAAAAAGACTTTTGAAATTCTTATTATACTTTGGGGCAAGGAATTGAAGTCATATGGTGATTATAACATTTATTGGTAACTTTTGCTCAAACATTGATGTTTACAATTAAAGCTTGATGTTTTCTATAGCCTAATGTGACTATTTCAACAATGTGGTTTTGAACCAAAAGATTTATGTTATTTAAGGTTGTTGCAATTGGC
>Ga0116227_10013500_pt1 | contig 12812 bp, 7 predicted proteins | sample S1TSphgellanicum_FD_89693 | JGI IMG/M metagenome (GOLD analysis project Ga0116227, IMG submission 89693) | Host-associated microbial communities from peat moss isolated from Minnesota, USA - S1T2_Fb - Sphagnum magellanicum MG | ecosystem: Host-associated > Plants > Peat moss > Unclassified... | reverse complement strand
TGTGCTTGAAATGCTGAGTGCCAGTGGCAGCGCAAAAGCGCACGAGGCGATAGCGGCGGCTGTGGGCGCCGACACAGAACTCGTTTTCTGACGAGAATGATCCATGGCCAGTTTCCTAGAGGTACACGCTTGGAGTTGGCGAAAGACTAACGAGTCGCGCGAGCCCGCGCTGTCAGCCAACTACCGCAAATTCCCGGCTATTAGTACTACAATTTGATCCGGACTAAGGAACGTCTTGTCCTCGACGCGATCAGATTTGGTCGGGCTGGGCGTTTCCGCGAAGATCTCTATTACCGGTTGAACGTCTTCGCCGTGCGCGTACCGCCGCTGCGAGAGCGCAAAGACGATATCCCCTTGCTGACTAGGCATTTATCCGCGCTTTGTGCCCAGAAGCTGCGTATCCAAGAGCCATCGATCAGCGATTCGCAGTGCGACGACCTGAAGGCCTACGACTGGCCTGGGAACATCCGCGAGCTGGGGAATTTCATCGAGCGTTCAATGATTCTCGCTCGTGACGGCTGCCTGCGCTTTGACCGCCCGCTTACCGATTTGTCGAGTCATGAAAGTCGTTTGCCCGACGCACCCGCGGCGATCGACCCGGTGAAGATTTTAAAGGAAGACGAATGGCGCCGACGGGAGCGGGCGAACACCCTAGCGGCGATCGAGAGAGCGCACGGACGAATCCAGGGTCCCGGCGGTGCCGCCGATCTTCTGGGCCTCAGGCCTTCAACGCTGCAATCTCGCCTTCGAGCATTCGGGATCCAAATCGTCAGGAAGACGGTGCCGCAAGCCGAGTGATATTTTTTTGCCTAATGGAAGTACGAGCGTAATCTGTTGGTCAAAAGTTCCACCGGCGTGCCGCTGCGTTTTACTTGATGAAATCGACGAACGCGCGGAGCGGTGCGGGCAGGAGTCGCCGGCCGGGATAGTAGAGAAAAGGTCCCGAGAAACGTTGCCACCATGGCTCGAGCACGGGCTCGAGGGCGCCGCTCTTGAGATACGGTCGCAGCCAGTCCTCGAAAAGGTAAATGATACCGGTGCCGGCGATGGCCGCGTCCACCGCGAGATCGGTGGCCGCACCGACCTGCACGAGCAGCGGACCTGAGGGATCCACCCGCACGATCTCGCCATCGCGCTCGAACTCCCACGGCGTCATGGCGCCGCTGCTGAAGCGGCCGCGCAGGCAGGCAGCTCTCAGCAAGTCGCGCGGGTGCTGCGGTCGGCCGTGACGATCGAGATAGGCGGGCGATGCGGCGGTGGCGAAGCGCTGGACGCGCGGACCGATGGGCACCGCGATCATGTCTTGTTCCAGCCGTTCGTCGTAGCGGATGCCGGCGTCGCAGCCGGCCGCCAGCACATCGACGAAACTGTCTTCCGCTATCACCTCGAGGCGGATGTCGGGATAGAGAGCGAGGAAAGGCGGGACGATTGCGGGCAGGACCAAGCGTGCAGCGCTCACCGGGACATTCAGGCGTAAGGTGCCGGCCGGCCGGTCGCGAAGACTATTCACTCCGTCGAGCGCCGCTTGCACCTCATGCAGCGCGGGTCCGAGCCGCTCGAGCAGGCGCTGCCCCGCCTCGGTCGGGGCGACGCTGCGCGTGGTCCGGTGGAGCAGCCGGACACCGAGCTTCGTTTCCAGCCGACGCACGGCCTCGCTGAGACCGGAGGCGCTGTTGCCGCTGGCACGCGCGCCGTCGCGGAACCCGTTCGCGCGCGCGACGGCGACAAAGGCTTCCAGGTCACCCAGATCGATTGCCATGGGACCGACCTCCATTGTTCGTAATCCCGCACAGGGTGTGCGGATTATAGGCAATTGTCGAACGCAAGGCACAGGATTACGATGCCTTGACGTACCCGCACATTCACCAGGATTTCCATCATGTCCAATAGCAATCAATCAGAGACTTTCAAGCTCGGCGGCCGCACCGTCCGGCGGATGGGCTATGGCGCCATGCAACTCGCGGGACGCGGCGTATTCGGGCCGCCCAAGGATCATGACGCGGCGTTGGCGGTATTGCGCGAGGCCGTTGAGAGCGGGGTGAACCACATCGACACCGCGGACTTTTATGGCCCGCACATCACCAACCGGATCATCCGGGAAGCCTTGCATCCGTATCGCGACGATCTCGTCATCGTCACCAAGCTCTCCGCCCGGCGCGGCGAGGATGGCTCGTGGATACCGGCCCTATCGAGCGAAGAATTGACTCGAGCCGTGCATGACAATCTGCGTAATCTCGGCCTCGACGTGCTCGAGGTCGTCAACCTGCGCAGCATGTTCAATGTGCATCACCCCGCCGAGGGCTCGATGGAGGCGCCGCTCACGGTGCTGGCCGAACTGCAGCGGCAGGGCTTGATCCGTCACATCGGCTTGAGCAACGTGACCGCGACGCAGATCGAGGAGGGACGGCGGATCTGCGAAATCGTCTGCGTGCAGAATCATTACAATCTGGCGCATCGGCACGACGACGCGCTGATCGCGGACTTGGCGCGGCAGGGCATCGCCTACGTGCCGTTCTTCCCGCTCGGCGGGTTCACGCCGTTGCAATCGACCACGTTGTCGGACGTCGCCGAACGGCTCGGAGCGACGCCGATGCAGATCGCGCTCGCGTGGCTGATGCAACGCTCGCCCAATATCCTGCTGATCCCCGGCACGTCGTCGGTGGCCCACCTGCGCGAGAATCTGGCGGCCGGCAACATGGTGCTGTCGCCGCAAACCTTGGCGGCGCTGGACGGGATCACCTGACCTCCGGCGGCTACGGCAGCTACGGCACCTACGGCGCCGGCGCACGCGGGGCCGGGGTGGATGAGTCCGCGAGCGCATACGCGAGGACCGCCATCACCGCCGCGTTTTCGCCCAAGTGCCGGGGGTCCACCTTGTCGAAGGTGTCCGCAGCGGTGTGGTGATAGTTGAAATAAAATCGGCTGTCTTGAGCCGGTGTAAATCCCGGCACGCCCTTGCCGACCACCGACATGACATCCTCGCCCACGTCGTCGCCCGGGGTCAGCACGGACGCGCCGATCGGCGCGAGTTGGTGCGCCACGGGCGCCAGCCACTCCTTCAATGCCGGGGCTCCGTCGAAAATGATGCCGGTCGGATGATCGCAGCCGAGATCACTTTCCAGCGCGCCCACGTGATCCTTGAGTTCGCCCGCGTGGTCGGCGGCGTAGGTTTGCGAGCCTTCCCCGCCGGACTCCTCGTCCATCCAAGCAACGAAGCGGATTGTCCGTTGCGGGTGGATACCCAACTTCTGCATCAAATGAATCGCCTGCATCGAGACCGCGATGCCGGCGCCATCATCGATCGCACCCGTGCCCAAGTCCCAGGAGTCCAAGTGCCCCGAGACGATCACCACTTGCTCCGGATGGCTCGACCCCTTCCAGTCCGCGATGACGTTGTAGCTCTCGACCTTCGGCAGGTTCTGCGGCGTCAGGGTCAAGTGCATTTGCACGGGGCCTTGCGCGGCAAGATCGGCGATCAGATCGGCGTCCTCCGCCGTCACCGCCGCCGCCGGCACTTTCGGCAACGCCGGGTCGTAAAATGCGATGCCCGTGTGCGGCAGCCGGTAGTCCGCTCCGCCCACCGACCGCACGAGTACCGCGACCGCACCTGCGGAGGCGGCCAAGCTCGGTCCCGCGGCGCGATAGATCACGCTCTGCCCATACGCTTCGCCGCCCAAACCCTCGGCCGCCAATTGCCGGTCGAATGCATGATTGAACAGCAGGATCTTGCCCTTCAATGCGCCCTGCGGCAGCCGCTTGAGGTCATCGAAGGTCGGCACCACCACCACCGGCGCGGTGATGCCCGCCGCCGGGGTTGCGCCGCTGCCGCCCAAGGCCGTCAGCACGATCTTCTGCACCGTGTTGGGTGTCATCCCTTTCCAGTCCACGAGCGCTCCCGTCTCTACACCGCGCACCCAGTGCGGGACCGTCGTCTTTTCGAGGGTCACCGCCGCGCCGAGCGCGCGCATCTCGCCGGCCACGAACTCGACGGCCTGCGCGGCCTGGGCAGAACCGGCCAACCGCGGTCCGATGTTGTTGGTCAGATGCCGCAATTCCGCCAGGGCGAAATCGTCGGACAGCGCAGCCTCCCTGATGCGACTCATCGCGGCGATCTGTTCCGCCGTCCACGCACCGTTGCCGGGATCGAGGAAGGCGCTCATGCGCTGTTGCAACGGGCTCGGTGGGGCGGATGGTGACGTCGGCGGCGTCTGCGCAAAGGCGTGGGCTGCCAGCAGAGCACAGAAGAGGACGAGAGTGCGGGGCGCGATTTTTTGCATGACTGATCGTAACAAATCCCGTAGAGTGACTCGCGAATTGACAAGCTGGGGTGGCCTTTGAGGGCCTGAGATGCCGGCAGCGTCGCCATGACGCACACCTGCGAACCCATAGAACCTGATCCGGTTAATACCGGCGGAGGGAGCATGGGTAAGCAATTTTTTTCGCCGTTCGTTCTTCTGATTTCCCTCAACGTCGGCCCACCGATCTACGCCGCGGAGTCGAGCGACGACTCCACCCTCGATGAAATCATCGTCACGGCGACGCTGCGCAGCGCGCCCCCGCTCGAGGTCCCGGCGAGCGTCACGGTGCTGGATGCACGCACCTTGCAGGACGCCGGACGCGCCAACTTCGAGGATGTGCTCGGACTGATCCCGAATCTCAACTGGGCAGGGGATACCTCGCTGCCGCGCTATTTTCAACTGCGCGGCATCGGCGAATTGGAACAGTATCAAGGAGCACCGAATCCGTCGGTCGGCTTTCTGATCGACGACATCGATTTCAGCGGTCTCGGCACCGCGGGCACTCTCTACGATATCGATCAAGTCGAGGTGCTGCGGGGACCTCAAGCGACCCGCTACGGCGCGAACGCGCTCGCCGGTCTCATTTATATGCGCAGCGCCGAACCGACCTCGACGTTTTTCAGCCGCGTCGATCTCGACGGCGGCGACTACGGCACGCGATCCGAGGGCGCCGTCGTCAGCGCCCCCGTCGATTCGCTCGACTCGGCATTTCGATTGGCGGTGCAGCACTATGCTACGAATGGCTACTACCACAACCTGTATTTGAATCGCGATGACACCAACCGGCAGGACGAATATACGTATCGCGCCAAGTGGGCTTTCACGCCGTGGGATCGGCTGCGCATCGAATTGACCGCGCTGCAAGTCGACATCGACAACGGCTACGACGCGTACGCCATCGATAATTCACGCAACACCGAGTCGGACCAACCCGGCGTCGACTCGCAGCATTCGACCGGCGTGTCGCTACGGGCGCATCTTGCGGGCGACACCGTCGGGTTGACCGCGATCGCCACCTACGCCAAATCGATCATCAAATACAGCTACGACGGCGATTGGGGCAACCCGATCCTGTGGGCGCCGGCGGCCGCGGTGTATCAATATTCGGAAATACAAGATCGGGACCGCGCCACCAAGACCGTCGAACTGCGGCTCGGCACCGAATCGAACCAGGGCTTCGGATGGCTCGCCGGTTTCTATGGGAATCAACTCGACGAAAGCCTGACCGATCTCAGCCTCGGCGACTACCAGCCGCTCGGGCTGCCGCCCGATCCGGCGGATGACCAGAGCGATAACGTCATCGAGAGCGCGTACCGCGCGCGCAACCTCGCGCTGTTCGGCGAACTCGACGGCGAGTTGGCGGCGGGCGTGCGCGGGTCGGCGGGGCTGCGAGGCGAACGCTGGAGCGCAAACTATCGTGGCACGACGACCGACTTCCTGGGTACGAATACCGGCTACAGCAACGCGGCGGTGCTGCCGACGCTGATCGAGTCGGTGACGCCCGCGGCCTTGAATCCAGTCGAAAATCTCTGGGGCGGACACGCGTCGCTGACCGATAAACTCGATTCCGGCGATTCGGTCTACATCACGGTCACGCGCGGCTACAAGGCCGGCGGCTTCAATTTGAGCCAGGGTCTGTTGGCGAATCAACTGTTCTTCAATCCGGAAACCGACGTCAATGTCGAAACCGGATACAAAGCCGACGTGCTCGATCATCGGCTGGTGATCGATGCGGATATTTTCCTGGTGCATCGGCATGACGCGCAGATCAGGGCCAGCTTCCAGACCGTGCCCGACAATCCGGATGATTTCGTTTATTACACCGGCAATGCGGCGAGCGGGCGCAACTACGGCCTCGAGAGCGACGTCGAGTGGCGGGCGACCGAGCGTGTCACGCTCGGCGCGGACTTGGGGCTCTTGCAAACGCACTTCGAGGATTTCGTGCAGCCGGTAGCCGGAGCAACCACGGTCGCTGTCTCGCGCGAACTTCCCAATGCGCCGCATTGGCAGGCGGCCATCCACGTGAGCTATCGCGACCCCCGAGGACCGTTCGCGCGGATCGACGTCACCGGCATGGGGGGGTATTACTTCGATCTGCCGCCCAATTACACGACTTCCAATCCCTACGGCCTGCTCAACGGCAAGATCGGTTGGGAGACGGGCCGCTGGTCCGCTTACCTGTCCGGGCGCAATCTGCTCGACAAGCGCTATCCGGTGCGCGGCTTTTATTTCGGCGATGTACCGCCGAACTTCCCGAATGAGGTGTACATCCAATTGGGCGATCCGCGCACCTGGCTCGCGGGCGTCTCGGTCAAATTCGGCGGCATGCCGCGCGAATGAGAGCCGCGCCCACTCACCCGACCCACACTCAACCGACCCACTCTCAGCCGAGCGCGCTCCTCAAAGCCCCGAGCCACGGCTCGAAATGACGCCATTGATCGATGCTCTCGCGGTAGACCGGTCGATGGACTTGCGCGGCGCTCGCACTGTGCACGCTGCGGCGCGTGCGGTGGAACTCGAGGCACGCCGGCTCGAATTCCAGTCCGCAGAACTCGAGCAGGCGGTGCACGCTCGATTCGAGATGATTGACGACGTCTTCATGCCGCACCTTGAGAATCTTGCCCGGCAGGACCGTGTCCCAGTGCGCCATCAGATCCACATACAGACGATAGTAGCCGGCGATGTCCTCCAGGCTGTAGGCAAATCGCTGTCCCGCGGCAAATAGCTGCTTGAAAATGCTGAAGCAACAGGCCATCGGCTCGCGGCGGGCATCGATGATCTTCGCGTTCGGCAAGATCAGGTGGATGAGATCGAGGTGGCGGAAATTATTCGGCATCTTGTCGATGAAGTGTGCCTTGCCGGTGCGATAGACGCGCGTGTCACGCAGGTACCCCGCGCCTAACCGCGCGCACATCTCCGGGCTCAACGCGGCGAGCAAGTCCGGGTAACCCCGCGTCTGGCCGGCGATCTCGCTCGAGCGCAGCTCCTGCACCAGGCGCGGGATGTTCGCAAGCTCCATCGTGCCCTCGACCGCGGAATGTGAGGCGAGGATTTGCTCGATCAAGGTGGAACCGGAGCGCGGCAGACCGACGATGAATATGGGCGCGGCGCTCTCATCGCCGAAGCGTGGGCGCGACTCGAAAAACTCCCGGGTACAGAGGGATGCCTGCAGGCGGGCGGTACGCTCGAGCACCTCGGGCCGATAGGGGGCTTCTTGCCGCTTCAGCGCATTGCCGCGCGCGTAATACTCGAATGATTGCGAATAGGAGCCCCGATCCTCGAACGCCTGGCCGAGCGCGAAGCAAAAATGATAACGATCCGCGAGCGCCGCCGTGGCGCTCGCCTCCTCATGCTGCATATGCGCGATTTCAGCGTCCGAGAACCGATAGGTCTTGAGATTGGCGAGGCTCCAGCAGGCCTCGCCCGAACGCGGGGCAAGAGCGGCCGCCTGCCGGTAGGACTCGATCGCCGCCTGCGTGTTGCCCTGGGTCTTGTGCGCATTGCCGATCGACAGATGCAGCTGCGGCTCCGCCGGCGCCTCGGCCACGAGCCGTCGATAGATGGGCAGGGCGCGGTCGTAATCGCCCACGCCCGCTGCCGCCGCCGCAGCGAGGATCAAGTAGCTGCGATTGGCCGGCGCGAGCGCGAGGAGCATCTCGAGCTGCGCGCGCGCCTGTTCATGCTTTTGGCGCTCGAGCAGGACGACCGCGTATTCGTGGCGCGCCGCCTCGTGCTGCGGGGCGAGCTGCAGCGCTTGTTGGAGCAGCAATTCCGCGTCGTAGTCGGCGCCGGCGTTGGTCGCCATCCGCGCCAGCAGGCGCAGGCCCTCCGGATGCGGGTCATGGGCCCCGAGATAACGGCGCACCCGCTCTTCGGCCAGCACGACATCGCCGTCGGCGAACGCCGCGCAAGCCGATCGAATCTCCGCCGGCAGCAGGGCGAGCTGCGCCGCCTGGGCGGCGGCACTCTGCGATTCGGCGGCCCGGCCGAGCGTGCGATACAAGGCGCTCAGCGCGCTCCAACTTTCCGGCAGCCAGGGATTGAGCGCCACGGCGCGGGAATAGGCGTGGATCGCGGCGGCTGCGGAGCGCATCTGTGCCTGGCAGTGGCCGCGTTCCTGGAACAGTCGGCCGAATGTCGGGTGGTGCCGTTCCAGCAGGGACAGCGTGTCGAGCGCGGCGGGAAACCGATGCAGCTTCCGCTGGCACATCGCGAGCAGGTAGAGCACATCGCGGTTTTCAGGCGCCTCGAGGCGCAGCGCCTGCGCGGCCTCGAGCGCCTGCGCGAATTCGCCCCGGCCGAGCAGCGAGCCCAAGCGCCCGACTTCGCTCTCGATGCGCGAGGCGGCCCGATTCAGAATTTATAGCCGAACTTGATGCCCGCGATTCTCGGCCGCAGCGGGGTCTCCGTGAGGACGAACTGAGCGGAGTTCGTGTAGGTGCTCGCGATCTTGTTGCCCAGGTTCTGGGAGAAGAACTGCACGTTCCACGCGTCCTTGGCGAAGCCCGCCGCCGCGTCGAACGTCGCCCAACCGCCCATGTAGTAATTGTCGACGGTGCCGACCGTCGAGTACGAGCCGCCGTAGTACTGGGCGCCGCCCTGCACGAAGGCCTTGTATTCGCCGCCCACCGTAAATTCATAGCGCGCGCGCAGATTGCCCTGAAACAGCGGGGACTCGCCGAGCGGGCTGCCCTGCGTGCCGAACACGTTGGACACCCCGATGAGCGGGTTGCCGAAATTGGAGCTGGCCGGATTGTTGTCGATCAGGGCGGGGCTATTCTGCTGAGTGCTCTTGTTATAGGAGGCCGAACCCTGAACCGTCAGACCTTCCGTGACGCGTGCCACGACCTGCAGCTCGCCGCCGCGCACCCGGTAGTTCGGTCCGTTGGTCACGAAGGTCAGATTGCCGAAGCCCTGCTGGGGATCGAAGAACTCGACGATGGTGTTCTTCCAGTCCTCCTGGTAGATCGCGCCATTGACCTGCAGGCGGTGGTTCAAGAACTCGGTCTTGAATCCCAGCTCGTTGTTGATCAGCGAGTCCGGCCGATAGGTCGCGGGCGTCAGATACTGCGCGGTCGGCGAATCCTCCGGCTGCGTGTATTTGATGCCGCGATTGAATCCGCCCGGGCGAAATCCCTGCGACCAGGTGTAATAGACCAGGACATCGGAGTCGACGTGCCAGCTTAAGTTCGCGCGGCTGCGGAAGCCGTGGTACTGCGAGTTGTTGTAGGGCGCGGCGTTGAGGTTGGTCCCATACGGCGCGCTGCCGAGATTTTGCAGGCCGCCGATGCCGCCCGGCTTGCCGTTGCCGTTGGTGGCGGAGGTGCACGGACCGAAGTACGTCGTGACGTAGAAATTCTTGCAGTAAAAACTGCCGACGTCGCCGCCGAGTTCCGATTCGTCGAAATGGTAGTAGCGGGTGCCCGCGGTGAACGTCAGAGTCTTCGGAATGATGTCCACATCGAACGACCCGAACGCGGCCCTCTGGATGATGGTGCGCGTCGTGTCATCGAAGAATCCGACGTTGTCGTTGCGCTCGTTCGGGTTGTTGGCCGTCCCGCCCGGCCAGGGCTGCACGTTGTTGAAGCAGTTGACATCGTAGCTCGCCGAGCAGCTGGGAACCGACTTGTAGAGCCAATTGGTGTCGTCGTAGATCTTGAATTCTTCCCAGTACAAGCCGCCGATTCCGCGGATGCGCCAATCATCCGGCGTACTCGCGCGCAGCTCGTGGCTGTTGTGGGTGTTCTTCTCGGTTTCCTGCCACACGGCCGAGGGCGAGTAGCACTTGGCGTTGGCGCCCGCCTTGCCGGGGGTGCTGGAATAGCTCACGCCGGTACATTGATAATAGTAGCCGAACACGCCGCGCGAATAGTTCGTATAGTCCTGCTGCTGTTCGACGTTGCGCACCAGGTAGCTGCCGGCATACACGAGCTTGATGTCGCCGATCATGCCGTTGACCGTGAGCGAGGTGTTCTCGAATTTGTCCTTGTCGTACGACGGGTTGAAGGTCGTCACGGACAGGGGCGGCAGCGGCTCGCCGCCGAGCGGTTCGCCGACGCTGTTGAAGTAGACTCCCTCGGAGCCGCGGGGCATGTCGTAGAAGACCCCTTGGGCGTCCATGTTCTGATAGCTCTGCGTCAGCAGCGCGTTCCAGTCCTCGTTGATCTTGTAGAGCGCCGACAGACGCAGGCCGGTGTAGGTGACGGGGTTGATCGCATTGGCGACGGTGCTGCTGTTGTTGATCGACACGCTGTCGGCCGGGACCACGCCGCCGTTCCTGTTCGCCAGACCTTCGTCCGTGCCTGACCGAGCGAAGGTGGCCGGGACATTGTTGATGTAGCCGCCGCGGCTGTCGTCGTAGATCACGCCGCGGATCGCCAGCGTGTCGGGGATCAGCGGCAGATTGAGCGTCGCATCCACATTGCTGTTGGGATCGCCGTGCGCCGTGTAGCTGTAGCCCGCGTTCACGACGCCCTCGGTCACATCGAGCTTCGGCTTGTTGGTGATATAGCGCAGTACCCCGGCCTCGGCGCCCGAACCGAACAGCGTCCCCTGGGGACCTTCGAGCACCTCGATGCGCTCCATGTCCGCCGCATAGACGTCGAGGTTGCGGCCCGGCAGGGCGCCCGACTGATCGTCGAGATAGACGGCGACGTTCGGAATCGGCCCGGTCGTACCCGTGCCTTGCTGTCCGGTGACGCCGACCGACAGGCCGCGCATGAAGATGCTGCTCTGACCGGGCCCGAGATTGGCGGTGGTCACGTTCGGCACATACTTCACGAAATCATCGAAGGTGGTGACGTTCAATTCATGGAGCGTCTCGCCGGTGAGCGCCTGAATCGTGATGGGCACGTCCTGGGCGTTTTCCGTGCGTCGCTGCGCCGTGACGGTGATCTCTTGAATCGAGTCCGAGTTGGTGTCGGTGGTGTCGGCTGCCGCGGCGGCGTGGGTGAGACCCCCGGCGGTGCCGCTCAAAATCGCCGCAATCGCATACGACAGCTTCGAAGGTGAATTCATGTGTCCCATCCCCTCTCTCGAATTATTCGACGTCAGCCGGCGGCGGCGTAACGACTCCCACAATAGCATCGCGGCTGCGGAACGGAAGGGCCAAACTGTTGTTTGTACGCATCGTTGCATGCTGAATTTAGATCCCTTCATGCGGAAATTCGATGTGCTGCGGCGCGCTATTTGTCGCGTCCCGCCAACGGATGTGACTGGTCACGGGTCCTGTACGTACTGCATGAGACCCAACGAGAGCGCGGCGATCGGAACGTGCCGACCGCCATGTTATGGGGACGGGTCTGCGAACACTTTTACATCAGCCCGGAGGCGCTCTCGGAGATGCTGGCGCGGCTCGGAGCGCGTAAGTGATCACGCGCACGCGCGCCATCATCAACAGCCCAAGATGCCGGCGAGTTCCTCGACGTCGCGCGCGGTGAAGTCGACCGGCAGCGTCGCGGCATGTTCGCTCACTCCGGGCCGCTCCTGCGGGCGGGCGATATAAGCGGTGCGCAACCCGTGCTCCGCGGCCGCCTTGAGATCGCTGCTGTGGGCGGCGCACATCACGCATTGGTCGGGTGTGAGATTAAAGGCGTCAGGCGCCGTCAGGTAGACCGACGCTTTCGGTTTGAAGTCTCGCGCAAGATCGGCGCCTAAAATCGCGTCCCAGTGAAAGTCATTCTTTCGGTCGAGGTCGGCCATGATGGCGATGTTGCCGTTCGACACCGGGGCGATCAGGAATCGTTTTCGCAGTCTCGCGAGGCCGGCCGATACGTCTTTCCACGCAGGCAGGCGATGCCAGGTGAGGGTGAGCTCGTCGAGTTCGTTTGCGCCGAGCGTCTCCAGGCCGAAACTCGGAGCGATTTTCTGCAGCGTTCGACGATGCAGCACATCGAGTTTGGTATACGGGAGGCGCCCCGAGCGGACTTCTTCCATGGCCGGCTGATATTGATCGCGCCACGCGTCGGCGAACGCGGTCCAGTCCAAAGAAATCCTGAGCGGTTTTAGAATCGCTTCCGCCTCGCGCGCGACTCCCGTGCGCCAGTCAACGAGTGTGCCGAACACATCGAAGAAGATGGCTTTGATCGTATGGTTGGATGACACGAGGCCCGCTGACGGAGGCGAAAACCGGCGTCAGGGTAGCAGATTGTGGTGCCGAATGGCGTCACGCGACCATGAGGTTTACGCGACCATGGCCGCAATGTTCTCGCGGGCCTTGAGCAGCGCGGCCTGTCTCGCTTCCGGTCCGAAGGCGAGTCCTTCCGCTCGTACGATGGTGACGTTCGTCAACCCGATGAAGGTCAGCACGCCGAGCAGGTAGCTTTCGTGATGCTCGAAGGGCGCCGCCGGAGACCCCGGCGTATAGACATTGCCGCGCGAGGAGGCAATGAACACCTTGGTTTTGTTCGACAGTAACCCTTCCGGCCCATTCGGTCCGTATTTGAAGGTCTTGCCGGCCACGAGCACGCGGTCGATCCACGCCTTCAACTGGCTCGGAATGGTGAAGTTATACAT
>Ga0116227_10013499_pt1 | contig 12813 bp, 11 predicted proteins | sample S1TSphgellanicum_FD_89693 | JGI IMG/M metagenome (GOLD analysis project Ga0116227, IMG submission 89693) | Host-associated microbial communities from peat moss isolated from Minnesota, USA - S1T2_Fb - Sphagnum magellanicum MG | ecosystem: Host-associated > Plants > Peat moss > Unclassified... | reverse complement strand
TATTTCTCTTACTTTTTTTTTTTTTTTTTTTCTTGGTTTTTGTTTTTTGTGTTATTTAAATTTTCCTGGGCTTTTTTTTTTTTTTTTTTTTTTTGATGGATTTTGTTTTCTGTGACAGTTATTACTCAACGAGAGCATTATGCATTAGGTTCACACTAGTAACAATAAAACCCGTAATTAAATTGTTAAACATTGAATGCTATTAGTTCAATGATCAAAACTAAAAATATTTCACTAGTGTGCATTAACTTTTAAATATCACATTTGCATTAAATATGTTATATAACAAATAAAATATATATTTGCTGACGCTTTCAAACATGCAAACGATCTTTACATCCTATCACAGTACATATATTTGTAATAAAATATTGTATTTTGAAATAGATTTGAATGCATGCATGATAAAGTAAACATAAATTAGTAATTGCATCTAAGCAAAACCAGTAACGAAAAGGCACCACTTCATTCAAGCACCAATTAAATCAAGCCTTATAACCACCCACAGAGTAAACTTGCCTTTTAACTCATTGAATTCGTGAGAATGTGATTGGATGGAAGGAGAATGGAAACTAATTTAATAACACAATTGTAAAATGATGAATTTTGACAACTCAATTGCAAAAATGATCAAGTAAACAAGCTGAAAATTTTATAAGCACTCGGGACACACCTTTTGATTAGATCTGAATGCCGCAAGCTTTAATTGAAAGAGGTTGGCTTGCAAAGTAACTTCAAAGAAGAGTAGCAATATGACAAAATGGCATCCTCTTTGGCCACCTTGCAACCACCTTTTGTCATCACAAGTGGATTCTGTTCAATATATTGCATTTATGGCCAATGTGCAATAAAATTTTCTTGGCATGCAACAGAGAACATGAGTCTTATGAGGTCCAACATGGTGAAATGAACCAGATTCAGGAATACTATGATTATGCAATGTAGTATTGACTTAAAATGTCACAAGAATCTTGTCAATCAACAGCATTAGCTGAGATAGCAATTTGGTTTTAGCAATCATTCAATGAAGACCTTGTGCTTGTGTGTGCAAGTTACCAGCAATAGTGGTCAAAATGCATTCAGAGCCTCCAGCTGCTTTTGCAAGTCATCCAAGTCTCCTTCGGGCTTGACAAATGCCTCCTCTGTCTGTGCCGCCTCATCAAAAACTTCTGCATCTGGAAGCTCCCGCAGCAGGCCTTCAGGCAAGTGCCCTGCAAAACAGAAACAGTCAACCATTCCTTGGCATTATATATCAAAGTCCTGAAGATATGTTGACAACAATGTCATGCAGGACACATTACCAGTATAAGGTTAAGCATTTCTTGAAACGGGTGGGTAACAAAAACTGACCTGCAGAGCCTTGCTGCCCGGCTACAACCCCAAGAGGTGCCACACCTTCATCATCATCTACAAGACTGCAAAGAACACCACAAAAAGTCATTAATTGTAATTGTTAATGGTCCTTCACATGCAGATTTGAGATTTTTCACCTAATCAAGCTTCTGCCAAGACCTGGACTCCATGAAAGCAACCTCATCACAATGACTGCTGTGAGATCACAGCTGAGATAAAGACTATTTTCCTAGTACTTGCATTTTGCAATGTGAAGAACTTCAGGTGGACAGCGTGAGCAGGTCCAGGATTGAAGTCTATACAATGTCAAATGCAACAGACATCAAGCATTGATAATTCCACAATTAGGCACTTCTATGGATCCATCAAGAAAGCTGAAAGTTCAGGGTTTAGAGGATGTGACCTTATGTTCCACTCATTCTCATCATGAACTGGCACCTTGGAAGCCAAAGCAGCCTCAGCTGCATCTGCTTCTGCCTTGGCTCTTGCAGCAAGATCACGTGCTGGTTTGGCTGCTTCATATTCACCCTGCCAGCTTTACCAAGCTAAATACATAATATTGCTTGAATCTCCACAAAAGAAGGCAAAGGGATATTTAAACATTCAGACATAGACTACTTCAAACCAAGGTGTTGTTGAGACTTTACAAGAAAGCTTATTTTGTGTTGGCTCTGACTATGCATGCACTTGAAATCATGCAAATATGAGTCAATGAAATCTCACTTGTCTTTGGCGGCAGGCTAAATTGGCACATTGAGGGTTAGGGCGTAGCTCCATTGTTGGGAAGAAGTCCTTAAGGGCACTGTAACCCTGAAATGGCCAAGTGGCACATTGGTTTTTTGACATATCAACAAGGCCTCCAATTTAGAAGCAAAAAAGGGTCCAGAAAATCATGATCAGCAACAGCACTGCAAGTATCATCATTCTTCAGCCCAAAATACACACTACTATCACCAAGAGTCAAGGACTTGTTAATGGCCAAACATGAAATAACATCAACAGCCGAGAAATTTTGGGTGTTATGTGGTTCACCATGAAATGTAGGGAGCAGAAGAGAGCAAAGAAGTTACAGATTTGTAGTTACCAGATACTTGGAGACTTGGCCAAACTGAAGTAAGTACTTGAGTGAGTTTTGCACCAACAGCCCAGCAACAATGCCCTGCCCAACCAATCCACCATCAATACTGCAGTTCACAACACCCTAAAAAATGAGCAAACACACCCTAAACATCCCATTGGCTTATGATGGACAGGTGAGAACCATCCATGCAATGATATGTGGCTTCAGCACAAGCTAGGGAGAGTGGAATGCTCTTATGTCAGCCATAAGTTCACTGAAATTGAGAGATGTGACCCCTGGTGTAACTTCCCAATCCAGCATAATGGATCTTCTACCATGCAACAAGGCAGTCAACTGACTACTATCCACACTCAGCTGCTCCTCCTGGTGACAGATTCAAGACTCTTGTTATGCAGCCTACAGTATGTAGAGAAGATACTTATGAAGTACCCAAGCTAAGGATTGTGTTTCAATTGCCATGGATCTGCACTCACCATGGTTGTTGGTAAAGAAGCTGCACACACACCTTCTCTTTTCAGGGTACGCTCATCCACTCCTGATGCAACTACCTGCCACCCAGTATCCCATCTGAGATTAAGTTTCAAGCTATGGTCTTCCAGGTTGCATAGTCATTCATTCCAAACCTCCACTATATCCTGTACAAATCCACTGCAGAATCAATCACTCTTACAATGGGGAGGTTATGTATGTAGTAACTGGTCAAGAGAAGGAGGTAGCTACTTGAACATTCAAAAAAAAGGGAGAACAGAGCAGGTGGAGGAAGAGCTGAATGTACAAGGGGTGGAGCACAGGCAAAACAGGCAGTTTCACCCGGAATCAGCAGTTGAATATGACCAGAGACTGCATCTTCAGACACCCCTGACTCCATCCAAGTCTGACCCAGCTCATTGCAAGCCTGCATACCCAGCATACCAGAAGAAAGCAGTTGAGAAATATTTCCCCTTGTGCTGCTACAAGCATTTTGGAAGAGTATGAATGTCTGAGACACAAAAGAGAAGGAGCAAATGCAAACCAACCTGGTTCACAACCATCCGTGCCTCATAGTTGTCAACACAGCTAAGCACAAGGTCAACTCCACTTTTGCTGCCACTGGTGTTCCTCTTGCGCTTGTTGTCACGTGTCAAACTCTCTATGAAAGTTTTGAATCCATCAACTGTTGTGATATTGATTGTGTAACTCTGCAAAGCAAAAAAACCTCATGGATGGAGTTTTCCATCGTACAGAATTCACAAAAAACACCACATGTAATTGCTACCTGACCTCATACTGATAGCACATGTTTCAAACAGCTAGCTAGCATCAGTGAATCACACATCGTAACAGAATTATGTTATTGATCCTAAACAGCACAACAAAAAAGAAGGTTGATGACAAACCATCATGCAAAAAAACACCATGACATCAAACTCAACGAGTATAGAGTACTCCAAGTTCTTTACACCTCAAGATCGACATCTGGATTGATCCCGACAAGTGTTTGCACAGCCGCATCTGTTTTCGTCATTCCTGCCTGCCAAAACCATCACAAACATAACAAACAAATCTGATCCAAAATTCTTTCTCTCATTCAGGCTAATCCAGGTCTGTCAAGAACACCATTCTCACTTGCTTGCTCTCAATAGCTTTGGATATCATCTCTGTACAATGCAACAATATATAAAAGGACACGTGTCTACACTGTGAACATGGAATTTTACAGTGAGCTCTTGCTTCCAGTTCCTAACACCATGATGTCTGACAAATATATATCCCTACACAAAAGGACAACAGAAAGCAATACAGACAGAAATAGAGAGATCCCTGAACCATGGAAGGACAAAGCTCAAATTCATAACCCGACCTTGACTATCCATACACAAAAGGGCAACAGAAAACTACACAAAGATGGAGAAATGCCTGAACCAGCTGGGAATGGCAAAGCAGTTGGGGTGATCAAAAGCTCTAAAGATGTCAGACATGGTCAGGAAGGCAAGAATAAGAAGAAAGCTTAGAAGAGGCAAGAAGCAAGCCCAGGGAGCTGGGGAGAGAGAGAGGAGGGGGGGCCATGCATTGATTGCTTGCTTGCCTGCTCAGGACGGAAGAAGAGTCGATTCATGTTGGCGAGCTCCACAGTGTCATAATCGTAGAGCAATAAACGGCCAATGCCACACCTTGTGAGCATCTCTGCAGCCACACTGCCTACACCCCCGATACCCTAGCAACAACCCCATGCATCCCCGGCAGACAGAAGAGCACACCAGATGATTCTCAATAACGACGACGACGATCTCGCAGAAAGCAAGCAAGCCAAACAAAATAACTTCCTAGATTGAAGAACCAAGACACATATAATCTCATTCCCTCTCTCCCTGCCAATCCTTTCTCAAGCTCTAGAGACAGGAAAGAAGAACAAGGGGAGGTTGCGCACCACAATTGCAACTGAAAAGCTCCGAATCTCTTCGTAGTTGTTCACGATGCCCATGCGTTTGAGAGCCATGAGTCTGCTGTAAGGATTGCTGTCCACCACCTCCGCACTCATCTCCTGCTTCTCCGACGCCATCACTTCCCCTTGTTCCTCTTCCTCCTCCTCCGCTTAGAGAGAGAGAGCGTGAACTCTTCCGATCCTCCTCGTCTGGTCTCGTCTCGCATACGTTTTTCTTCAGCTCCTCACTTCTGCCGATGCTTCAAAACCCTGAACAGTGGAGAAGAAGAATGCACAACGACTTCTTCTGTCTCCTTAGGGCTAGGGCTCGTATGCCGCTCGCTTTGACTTCGTTTGCTCGTGTGCCGCTGGCCTTGTCTGCCTGTTTGTCGCTGCTGCAACTCTCTCTCTCTCTCTCTCTCTCTCTCTCTCGTGTTCTCTTTCTCTCTGCGCATGTTTGATCCATGGAACAGATCTTCGATCTGTGGACTGTGATGGCGTACTTCTAGTAATTGAGGTTATGAAGTGGCTTTGAGCTTTGAGTTTGCAGTCGAAGGTAGCAGCAGCACCAGCCACTACTACTCACACAACTTTGGTAGGGGAGAGAGTTCTCTATCGAGAGGAGCAGCAACAGCAGCAAGAGACAGAAAAGCTTCTTGTATATGAGAGGAAGTTGTTGTTGATGGATTCCAGTTTCTCAGCAGCTTGATGAAATGCTGTTCGCATGCAAACCATAATCGAAGGTTTGTGATGTTTGATTGTCCCCAGGATTTTTGTAAAGCAGTGGCAGTAGCATCAGCATCAGAAGCAGGAGGAAGAGGAGAGAAGCAGGCAGGAGGACATGCCTCCTTACAAGATCGAAATCGAGTGCACTGCATACTGCAGGTTGGTTTGCCTTTGGCGTTTTGTTCTTGAGGATTCTATAAGGGTTTTGTTTGTGTATTTTGATAGGGTTTTTTTTTTCTTCTGAGGATTCTCTGCTTTCTTGGTGTGTTGAGACGTGGAGTGCAGTAGTGTACTGGGTTTCTGGATTCTCTTTCTGCTGTGAGTGTAAGTAATGCAATTCGTTTGTGGTCTTGCTGCTGCTGCTGTAGAATTCTTTCACACCAAACTTTTTGTGTGACAGGAGTGAGCTGCTAAATTTCATCTTCCTCTTTGCATTTTATGAAGCAACAAGAAGCTTTGATTTTGCACTAAAAATATATGCAAATTTGGATTGCTACTTTGGTTCCATGAAGCCTATCACATGTGCTCGTGATCCGACACTATCGGTGCTCCCCTTAAAATGTATTTTCTTTCACAGAGAGGAGGATTCTCATTACATTCTATGACTTTGTTTTCTAAGGAGAAAATGGCTTGTGGTCTCAGTGAGTGCTTCCCCTAGAATGTGGTTTCTTCAGAGAGAGGATTGTCATTTCATTGCATGACTTGTTTTGTCAGGAGACACTGGAATAAAGGCTGGGCTTTTATGACTGATGTTTTGTAGAACTGGTTGTTTTCATTTTGCAGCTGTGGATATTGCTGTAATTGGCAATGGGGCTTGAAACTTCCAGGACCTTTTTTCCTTGGTTTCACACCTTCTTGGATGCCTATTCGCCTACGGCACCGTAAGAAAGGGAACCTTGATAATGCAAAGTTACCCATCTTTTCCAAGTGAGTTCCTTCAGAGTGTCTGTCTGTTCCGTCTCTAGAAACCTTTGAATTTAGCACCAGTAATTGTGAAGTGCTAACAAGTGCTTAAACCTTCTGGTAAGGCCTTTTGCGAAATCTGGAGAGATTTTACGGAAGAATGAATGCTTGATCATGTTGACCTTTTCACTGTTTGATGATTAATGTACAAATTCTTTTGTCTGCTGAATCTTCATAAGACTATGGACGAATCTGTATCAAAACATGGGATTTCCTCCTAACCATGTGAAGTCTTGGGAATCCTGCTCACCTTTACTTGTTCTTTCTCTGGCTCAACTGTCCTTCCATGGTATAATTTCCAAAAACCCTGTTAGTTATCATGTGTTTTTTCTGGCTTTGTCTTTCAGTGGCCACAAGTTTTACTGATCCCCTTGTTGTTTGCCTTCAGGATTCTATTTTTTTCATTTCTTCTGCTTATGTTGTGTCTCACAAGAAAATTGGCTAATTCTAGGAGTAATACTTTTGTCCACTCCTCCTGTTTTTGAGCTTGTCTCTCGTTTCCTGCTTTTTGCCAATCGAGGATGATGTTTGGTTGTTTTTTTTTCCCACATGGATGTGTAAACAACAGTGATTTGGAAGGTTGCCTATTGGTAGGTTCTGGACAGCAACAACCCAGAATGGATCACCTTATTATGGTCTCACATCCAATGGAAGATTTCCTGCACAGGTATTGGATTTCATGTGATTTCTTATTCGAATCCCATTTTTATCCATTTTGAACATTTCTGGTGATAAATTTTTGATTGCTCTTGGAAGATGTTAGTTCTGATGAACTTCATATCCTATTTGTTTGCAGGCACGACCACCCATACTTTCAAGTCTAAGCTTGATGCAATATCAAAAGCTTCCTGGTCGTTTACTTTTTTTCCCATGGCGCCTCTTTCCAAGGCATGGGTCCATTGCTGCTGATACAGATTTCTACCCCTTTGGAACTCGCATGTTTGTGCCTGGCTATGGCTGGGGTGAGGCACGTCCACCTATAACCCTAAATGCTCTTGTCTCATCACATCTCTGAATTACTCGTTGCTGGCAATTTCAGTTGGCTAATATATTCATCAGAAGACAATCCTGATTTCCTGAGAGTGGGGTTTTTATGGAAGCAGGTGGAGGATAGGGGAAAAGCAATCAAGGGACCCAAAAGAATTGATTTGTACCATCGTTCTCATAGGGAAGCTCTCCAATGGGGTCGCCGAAAGCTTCAGGTTTTCTTTTCTCATCTATAATCACTCACCACATGTCTATAATTGCTCAACTATTTTAAACATATTTGCTTAACAAGAAAACTGTTTAGGGGAGGAATATGGGATTTCTTGTTTTGACAAATATGAGAAATGAGGTGAGGAAAAAATTGGTACTGTTCTTAGTTTTGCTGGGAACTTCAAAGTCTGAAGTGAGCATCATACTGGTACTTATGGAAACTTTGAAGTTCACTTGATGCTCAATTCAAACTCAACAGAGTGTCAGTAATAAGCTATTGACTTTGTTACTTCCACACAACACATTGAGTCAGGAACACTCTGCTGTAAGAATTTATAGACAGAAGTTGCTTGTTTAAAGTGCAATATAGTAACCCAATTGGTTTAGTCTTGTTACCCTAGATTTTCTCTGCATGCTTACATGATTGCATCTTTCTTCTGCAGGTTCTGGTTGTGAAACCAGGAGAGAGCACCTTGGATCTCCTGAAAGTTCCAAAGCCTGTGAAGTCTGTGTTAAAGGGCTTAAACTGGTTACGAGGGCTTGTGTTCTGATGATGGGTTCTAGCTCTGCCTTCCAGGGACTGTTGGAATCATGGCAAGGCTTTCCATTAAAGGTCATGGATTGCTCAGATTCAAAAGGTAATATATCATTTGAGTTAGAGTGGTGTCTCTGGTATCAAAAGTGCTCTCTGGTATCAACAGCTCAGATTTGCAGCTGTTGCTGAAGCACTTGGTAATATTCATGAAGTAAGTTGTGTGCTTGAATATCAGGTTCAGTTTGAGCTCTCAAGGCAATTGTGCATAATAATGTTCACAAGCGAAACAAAAGTTATGGTTTAACAAAAGTCCAAAGGCGTGAAACCATGCAACTCTTTTAGTGACTTCCTGATTGACAAAAGCATGGTGTCTTGCCTTTTAGTACAACACCTCTCATTTGTGTTCTGAGGTTTTGTGAAACCAAAGGGTATTTCCATCATTGGACCCCTTAACTATTGATCCTTGTTTGTGAAAGCCATCATGTGATCATGTGCTTGGCAATGTTGAGTGGTATAACAAACCCTAATCAGAACCAAAAATGGAGGACTTATAAATCTATGGCTTTTTAGTCCAAGAAGGTTAACTGTAGGTTTAGACCATGAGTAGTTGTGTTATGCATGCCAAGCTCTAATGTCACTCCCAAAGGATAGCTTTCCAAATAATAAGTAGTAAGACTCTGTTTGCACTAATTTCAGTTATTGGCAAATTAAGGTGGAATCAAAATTTTAAATGAATTTCATGTACAAAAAGATAAAATTTTTGATCAATGTTTTTTCTGTCAATTTTCTGAGAATCCATCTATCTTTGCTCCCAAACACAATGTTATGGGGCTTCTCAATTGGCAATGACAATACATCGTGTGACCACATTTTTAATTGTGATTATGTATCTTAATTACAAACTGCTAATGTTCCAATTTTGCTTAGAATGCCATTTCCTTGAAGAGAGCCATTTTCTTGTTTAGCCAAAGCCCAATGCAATATTTCTTAATAAACCCAAGATGGATAGTTATCTAAATTGCATCAATGAGCTCGAGCTTATTTTCCCTGGCTAAATTTAGCTTGTTGGTTTAAAATATTTTCAAAATGGCAAAAAAACTATGTGTTTTTTCAGTTTTCAAGTTGCCAAAGTTCAATTTTGGGGAGGGCGGGAACAATTGCCAAATTTCTCTTTTGGGCCTAGCATGTAGCAAAAAATGGGAAGGATGCTTTATCTTTTTTACTTTCATATCCTATTTATAGTCAAGTTTGGCTAAACCTTCTAATGGGTGATTGCCACTTTAGGTACATCACAAAAATGGGGGGGGAGAAAAAAAAACAAAAAACCATTGGCTTGGAGTGTCATTAGACCTACTTCCTCGGTTGGTTTATTACCTAGAATAATGGTTAAGGTGCCTAGTATTCAACACTTAAAGGGCATCAACATACTAGAAAAAAGGCTTAATTATGGCAAGATTTTTTGCACTTAATATTGTTGGTTATGATGAAAGTGATGAGCTAATATATTTTTACAGACCTTCATAAGGTTAATATGACTCATTCTTGTCATGTTTGTTTGTGTTTGACCACAAATGACACAAGATTTAGTGGGTTACCCTTACATGTTTTGTGGAGTTCAATGTCTCTACAATCTATCTATGGAGGTCATAACCATCTTAGTGCATGTGTGCAAATTGCTTGTATGGAAGAGTATGCCAATTTGGATTAGTGCATGCAAAAATATACACAAGCACAAAATGAGGTATACAACCAGAGCTTGTTTACGAAGATCCCATCCATACCTTCTGCAAGGGAATTGTCAAAGAGCTTTGCAAGTTATACAAGTCTTTGGAAACTCCTTGTGAGTAACTCTAACAAAGTCTCTCACAACTTGCATATGAGTTTACTTCAGTGGGGGCAGAGGTGGGGGGGGGGGACTGAGTAGTTTGTGATGGTTTCTGATTTGAACCACAAAGTGGGTCTTCAAATCTGAACTCTCAAGTGGTTGTCACATTTTACCAAGACAAACAGAAATAACTGAAAAAGCAGCATGAACTCATGAAAGATATTGCTAGACTTGCTCCCTGGGTGACATTTCTAATAACATTGGAAAAAACCTCCATTGAATGAAGGGTACCTACACAAACTGATGAATAAGTCAAGCATTGTCTCTGATTTAGGATTCACATGAACAAAAACTTAAGTTAGCTGGAACATGAGAAACAAACCATGACCTCAACCCTAAACTGGCCAAAACACAGAAAATTCCTAACCTAAATTTCAAAATGTTTTAATTTTTGATATTTTGTTGATATTTTTCGCAGAAATGTGGTAGTGTGAAAAACCTAGGTTTTAAAAAAAAATCATTTCCACCATTATCATGCACTCTTAGAAAATTAAAACTTAACTAAGGGTTAATTGAAATTTACTCGAACCTAATTGCTAACCAAGAACTATCCAAATTTGAATAAAAGAAATCGAATTTGAGACAATTTATAAATTGATAACTAGGAATTGAATTGTACCTTATTTGTATCTAATAAAAGAGTCTACCTATAATTTAGAATCAAAAAACAATTTAGTTGGAAGCTTGAATTACTTTTTAAAATCCAAAAACCACCCAACATTAGTGGCTACTTTGACCTCACGATGTGTTTTTCATTGTACTTTCAATTAAATTTGAATTCAATTCAATTAAATTTTTTGAATCCAATTTATTTGAATTTCAATTCAAGTTCAATTTAGTTCAAGTTGCATGTAATGTCATCCAATATTTTCATTTGAATGGAACATGATTTTCAAAAAATCAATTGATTGTCATTGGTAGGGTGTAATATGAAATATCCCAAGCTTATGTTAGATCTTTCATGTGGAGGTGAAAAGGGTTAAGTAGATAGGCTCGAAAGAAGTAGGTTATTAAACTATTTTAATATATGTAACATGGACATTAAACTTAGCACATGTTAATTTCCCTTTTCATATCCATGAATATGAAGATCCATGAAGATGGGTAGGACAAAGAAATGAGATAGTTATTAGAAAACGAGTGAAGTAGCTGAGCCTAGAAAATAAAAGAGGTAGGTATGAATGACACAAATAGATAAACGTAATATTTTTATTATATAGATTTAAGTATGAGTCTATAAAAAATATTAATTTTTTTGAATTTGATAGATGAATTGTTCATTCACTACAACATTGATATGGATTGAAGAATATAACAATGTGGAAGAAATTCAAATATATTAAATTCATTTAAGTTTTTGAATGTAATTTACATCAATTTATTATTAAAAAAACATAATAAAGGTTTTTTAAATAGTTTTCTTTTCCTCTTTTTTTCCATTTTGTGATGTAGCCAAAGTGGAATCATCCAAAATAAGATTTAGCCATAATTAGGTATGAATTTTTTTTTTCCAAAATCCTTTTGCATTTTTGGCTACGTAGTGAATTCACTTGCTATAAAACCCTAGAAATTTTGGGCCATTTATTAAATCAAAATAATTTTTATATATTGAAAATTTTCAAAAAAATCTGCAAAAATTTCCCATAAGAAAAATCACTAGCCCATGTTGAAAATAGATTGGTAAATTGATCAACCTCTGAAAAGCAAGTTACTACTAGAGTACATGGAGTACATGGGCAAGTTCAGCACACAAGTGCCAAATAATTTATTTATTTAAAATTTAACATTTGGCCTGTGAGTTTTTTATTTTGAACTTTTTGGCATATAAAAAATTTAGATATTAAATTTTAATTCAACTTTAGAGTTCTCTTATTGCCCTTTTGGTGAGTGTGTTCACAACTAATGTGCTCATCTATACTAAGCCAAGGTTTGATTCCAAATTCCTACAATTTAATTTTTTGGAATTTTTGATGATAGGGTTAAAGTTTTTTTCTAAATTTTTAAATTTTTTTATAATTAAATTTACGTGAAAGTCGCCCTTATACTACAATATATTTCAAAGGAAAGTTTGACACACCATTACCAAATAATATAATAAAGATGTCCCAACCAACTTCAACATTTGATCTAGATTTTAAAGATTTTAAGCCCCCATAACTTGATTTTTTTTTTTTAATTTGGGATTTTCAATATTTATGGGAATACAACATTAAAGGTCTAGGCAAACCAAATTATCATTGATAGACCACATCATGATGCAAATCTTTACATCCAAAAACCAATTACAACTGCCCATTTCTTTTCAAATGTTTGTTTGCGCACCACATTCACTACTACATATTGTGCCTTTTTGCGAAGGGCTAAACGAAAAACCTGAAGGGTTTGCGAAGCAAAAACAAAAAACCTGAAGGGTTTACGAAGCAAAAACAATCTGCCATATTTGCAATGCGACACGCATCGCAATTTGTGGTGCACCACCCATCGCTAATTTATAATGTACCTTTAATCATCGCAACACTTTTGCGACATATACAACAAAAAGAACTTTGCGACCCGCTCAGTCTCTGTCCACCCTAGCGATATTCCACACTTCGCAACGTTTAATCATACTCAAAACATCGCACATTTTACAATACACAAAGTATCGCTACAAACTTTGAGAGTCACAAGAC
>Ga0116227_10013498_pt1 | contig 12813 bp, 10 predicted proteins | sample S1TSphgellanicum_FD_89693 | JGI IMG/M metagenome (GOLD analysis project Ga0116227, IMG submission 89693) | Host-associated microbial communities from peat moss isolated from Minnesota, USA - S1T2_Fb - Sphagnum magellanicum MG | ecosystem: Host-associated > Plants > Peat moss > Unclassified... | reverse complement strand
GGCGCGGTGCCGTCGACGGGCGCGGTGCCGGCGTCGACGGGCGCGGGTGACGCGTCCACGGCGGACGCGCCCCGGGCCAGCGCGCCTCGGAGCTTCCTCAAGGGCAAATGGACGCTCTTGTACCTGGGCGCCGGCGACTGCGCGGCCGGCTGCCGCACAGAGCTGTACAACACCCGGCAGGTGCGCGCCGCCCTCGGTGCGGAGCGCGCGCGCGTGCAGCGCGTGTTCCTCGCCGAAGGCGCGTGCTGCGATCTCGAGTGGCTGCGTGCGCAGCAGCCGGACCTCATCACGGTGCAGGCGGGCGTCGAGGCCGCCCCGCTCACGGCGATCCTGGAGCACGCCGGCCGCTCGACGCCGGCCGACCGCGTGTACCTCATCGACCCGCTGGGGAATCTGATGATGTGCTATGCCGCTGATGCGCGGCCCAAGGGAATGCTGGAAGACTTGAAGAAACTGCTGCGGCTCTCGCACGTGGGATGAGGGAACGAGATGACGGAAGAGCGACGCTTACTCTGGTTCCGGCGGCTGGCGCGCGCGGGAGCGCTGCTCGCGGCGGGTGTGGTGGTGCTCGGGGCGTGGGTGCGTCTCACCGATGCGGGTCTCGGCTGCCCGGATTGGCCCGGGTGCTACGGGCATCTCTTTCCCCAGATCGCTCATCATTTCGCGGAGGCGGTGCACGAGATGGTGCATCGTTATTTCGCCAGCACCCTGGGCGCGATCATCGTCGCCCTGCTCGTCTTTGCGTGGGTGAACCGCAGAGCGCGAGGACAGCCGCTCCTGGCCGTGGCCCTCTTGTTCCTGCTGGTCTGCGCGCAGGGAACACTCGGCATGAAAACAGTGACCCTGCTCCTGCAACCCTTGATCGTCACGGCGCACTTGCTCGGCGGACTCGGAACGCTCGGGCTCCTGTGGTGGCTGTCGATCGAGCCACGGCGCCGCCCGCTCACCCCTCCTGAGCTCAGCTTGCGCAAGTTCGCACTGCTGGGTCTCGGTGCACTCGCGCTGCAGATCGCTCTGGGGGGCTGGACCAGCAGCAACTACGCAGCCATCGCCTGCCCGGATCTACCGACCTGCCAGCGCTCCTGGTGGCCGGACATGGATTTCCGGGACGCCTTCGTCTTGTGGCGCGGCCTCGGCATCGATTACGAAGGCGGCGTGCTCGCGAGCCCGGCGCGAGTCGCCATCCATTTCACGCATCGCCTGGGTGCGGTCGTCGCGGGCAGCCTGTTGATCGTCACGGGGCTCTTGGTGGTCGCGCGCTCCGCGTGGCCGCCGCTGCGTTTCCTGGGCGGATTGCTGGTATTCGCGATACTCCTGCAGATCGCCATCGGTGTCGCGATGGTGCATTTCCATCTGCCGCTCCCGCTCGCGACGCTGCACAACGGCGGCGCCGCATTCCTGGTCATCGTCCTGGTGACCTTGCTGCGCACCCTCTGGCCGCGGTCCCTGGAAGCTGCTCTCGCCCGGGCGCCGGCGCCCGCCGCCGGCATGATACCCTTGCGCCGTGTCGACGCTCCCCGATAATCCGCCGCTCGCGGCTTCAGCCTTCTGGCGCGTGCGCTGGCGGGAGTATCTCGAGCTCACCAAGCCGAAGGTGACTCTTCTGATCGTGTTCACGGCCATCGTGGGCATGGTGCTCGCCTCGCCCGGCATGGTGCCGCTGCCTGCGCTGATCTTCGGCACTTCGGGGATCGCGCTGGCCTCCGGGTCGGCCGCGGCCTTCAATCACGTGCTGGATCGACACATCGATGAGCGCATGGCGCGCACCCGCGGGCGCCCGCTCCCCACAGGACACCTTGCGATCAACCGGGCCGTGGTGTTCGCCTCCCTCCTGGGGCTCGCATCCATGCTGGTGCTTTGGCCGACGGTCGGCGAGCTCACGGCGCTGCTCACCTTGTTCTCGCTCATCGGCTACGCCATCGTCTACACGCTGTGGCTCAAGCGCGCGACGCCGCAGAACATCGTGATCGGGGGCGCCGCCGGCGCCGCGCCGCCGGTGCTCGGCTGGGCCGCGGTCACCCACACCATCGATCCGCACGCGCTGCTCCTGTTTCTCATCGTGTTCACGTGGACGCCGCCGCATTTCTGGGCGCTTGCGATCGCGCGGCGGGACGACTACGCGAAGGCCGGAATTCCCATGCTGCCGGTCACGCACGGCATTCCGTTCACGCGCTTGAACATCGTGCTCTATACCATTCTACTGGGCGTTGCCACGATGCTGCCGGTCCTGTCCGGCATGAGCGGCCTCATCTATCTCGTAGCGGCGCTCGCGCTCAACGCGCGTTTTCTCTACTTCGTGCTCAAGCTCAACCGCGAGCTCGAACCGCGGCCGCAGCTGCCAATGCGCACATTCCGGTTCTCCATCACGTATCTGATGCTGTTGTTCGCGGCGCTCATCGTCGATCACTATCTGCTGTTCGCGGTTTGACGGCGGGCGGGGCCTGTTTCGCTCACGAACGCATCCTCATGCCGTACACACCGATACTCGCAACGCTTGGCTACGTACTCTCGCCTGACCGCGCGCGGGTCCTCATGATCCACCGCAACGCGCGCCACGACGACCATCACCTTGGCAAGTACAACGGCCTGGGCGGGAAACTCGAAGCGAACGAGGACGTCGGCGCCGGCATGCGCCGCGAGATCAGGGAGGAAGCGGGCATCGAGTGCCTCGATCTGAGCCTTCGCGGCACCATCAGCTGGCCTGGATTCGGTAAGGGCGGCGAAGACTGGTTCGCGTTCCTGTTTGTCGTCACGCGCTTCAGCGGTGTACCCCTCGAGCGCAACCCGGAAGGCACGCTCGTATGGGTCGACATCGAAAAAGTGGATGAGTTGCCCTTGTGGGAGGGCGACCGGTCATTCCTCCGGCTCGTGTTCGATACCGACCCGCGTCAGTTCCACGGCGTGATGCCATACCGCGACGGGCGCATGTTGAGTTGGGTATATAGCCGAATCTGACGGCGGTCCGAAATTTGGCGGCACACGCGCAGATATTCAGCGGACTATGACCGCGACACCGCGGGCGCGCGGGTCAGCAACCGGCAGCGGTTCGCGGCCGACGATTTGGATCGCCTCAATGTCTCCGTTCCAGTCTTGCTGCTCTACCGAATATCCCTTTTCCCGTAGTGCCGCAACCAGCGGAGGCGCGAAAGGAGCCCAGGGTTCGTTGAAAACCACGTTATCCGGCAGCAGTTGGTGGTGGAAGCGGAACTGATTCTGGGCCTCTTCAAGGGTCAAGTTGAAATCGTACACATCGACCAAGACTTGGAATATCGAGGTAAAGATGCGTGACGCTCCTGGTGTGCCGATCACCATGGAAACTTTGCCGTCGCGGGTCAGAATCGTTGGAGTCATGGACGAAAGGGGACGTTTTCCAGGAGCGATGGCGTTGAAGTCGCCTCCGACGACACCTGTTCCGTTGGGGACACCGGCTTTTGCGGCAAAATCATCCATTTCGTCGTTCAAGAGAAATCCCGCTCCTTCTACGACCACACCGGACCCGAACCACCCGTTCAGGGTGTACGTATTGGAAACGGCGTTCCCCCACCGGTCAACAATCGAGAAGTGGGTTGTCTCGTGCTTTTCCAGTCCGGGCAACACGGAGGCCGTTATTGACGGCCTTATCGGATCAATCGTCGCGGCGCGCCGAGCGATGTAAGTTCTGTCCATGAGCTGACGAACCGGTACATCGACGAAATCGGGATCGCCGAGGTACTCGGCGCGATCGGCAAACACGCGCTTTTCGATCTCGGCAACCAGATGAATATATTGCGCCGAGTTCAGCGGGACGCCTGTAAACAGATTGCTCGCGATGTCTTTCATTTGCAGCATCTGCATGAGCGCAATTCCGCCGGAGCTGGGAGGAGGCGCGGTAATCACTTGGAATCCGCGCCATACTGCTGTCAGCGGGGAACGCCAGACGGCCCGGTATGCGCTGAGATCCGCCTTCGTCATGATTCCCCTGACCGATCCGCGTTGCATCTGGGCCACGAGCAAATCGGCGGTTATTCCTTGGTAAAACTCGTCAGGACCCAGGCGAGCAATGCGTGTCAGCGTGGCCGCGAGTTCGGGTTGGTGCAGTCTGCGATTGGTCTTTGCACTACCGAAATACCGGTCGAAATTGGTGGAGTGATTGAAGGCGATCACATCATCGCTCTGCGTGTGTTCGATCAGGTTCTTGTCGACGATGAATCCTTCGCGAGCAAGCCGGATAGCCGGCCCCAAGTCTTTCGCCCACGACAATCGCGCGAAACGATGATGAAGCTCCCCCATGCCGCGTACGGTTCCGGGCACGCCGGCCGAGAGATTACCGACCAGGCTCAAGTTCTCGATTACTTCGCCGCGTGCGTCGAGATACATATTCCGACCCGCGGCGGCAGGCGCTGTCTCGCGGTAATCCAGGAAGTAGGGGTGACCGCCGAACCAAAGGGTCAGGAATCCACCGCCACCGATATTGCCGGCTTCCGGATAGGTGACGGCCTCGACGAAAGCGACCGCGACCGCCGCGTCCGCCACATTACCCCCTGCATTCATGATCTCCTGTGCAGCTCGGGCGCCATAGACATCGGAAGTTGCGATGGCACCGGCCGACAGAGAGGGTGGGCTGCGCGGGGCGCCGGCGGCCGCGCTGGAACATAGCGTGGCGGCGACAAACAGTCTGAAAGTCAGGTACAGAAGTCTTGGAGGATGCGGCAAGTAGCGATTCCTCGTACCGAAATGCGAATCGTCAAAACATCCGCGCTCGCGTCAATCGCGACTACGACCCGACGGTATTCGTGCGCAGCTCCACGCACTCTGCTGCGATGGCCGCTCTCGCTGCTCACTATCGCTGATTGTGCGAACCGGCGTAAGTCGGGGCTCGGATCCTCCATCCGGATGCGGGCGCTCACCATCCGACCGCTTGACCATCCTTCCTGAAATCCGATCCGGCACGATAGTAGCCGTTGGGTCCTGTCGTGAAGCTGCCTAGACCCTGAACCTGTGGAATGAATTCAGAGACAAACATGATTGACTGGACGCCACCGACGATTTCACCGTTGACCGATTTAACCGTGTGCCCCATTGCAGCGAGCTTTGCACCTACACGGTCGTAGAGGGGCGTCTCGAGGCTCAATACATTGGGGATCTGGCTATGCCGAAAACGCGCCATGTCTGCTGCAGCCTGCAAGTTGGCACCCAGGTCGAGAATGTTGACCAACAATTGCGCATGCCCCTGGGCTTGCATATCGCCGCCCATCAGAGTCACGGTCATCAGCGGCTCTGAGTTTCGCATCACGAACCCTGCGGACAGCGTGTTGAAGGGTCTTTTGTGGGGTTCAATGACGTTGGGGCTCCGGGGATCGAGCGTGAACAGAGCTCCACGGTTATGCAGCACAAAGCCATAACCCGGAACCGTGATTCCTGAGCCGAACTCGGCGAAATTACTATTTACCCAAGACACCATGTTGCCTTCGCTGTCGGCCGTCGACAGTACGATGGTGTCACCGCCCATTGCGGTATTCCCGAGCGCACCTGGGGTGGACGCGTGATGCGGGTCAACTCTGCCGCATAGCGACGCCGCATACGACTCCGATAGCAGTCTGCCCAGAGGAACCGAAACGAAATTAGGATCGGCGTTGTACCTATAAAGATCGGCGTACGCGAGTTTCTTCGCTTCCACCAGCAGGTGCCAATACTCGGGATTCGCGGGGCCCAGCGAGGAGAGGGTCTCGCCAGGCACCCATCGCGGCACGCACGCTTGAAGAATATTGAGCATCTCGTTGGCTGCCCATGCCTGAGCGGGCGGCGGTAATTCGATAATGTCGTACCCGTGATAAGTAGTGCGCGCAGGTTCGACCCATTCTCCGTGGTAATCGGCGAGATCCTCGAGCGTCATGGTGCCGCCGAGCGCCCGCGACTTGGATACGATAGCCTTGGCAATCTCACCCTTGTAGAACACGTCGGCCCCGTGCTCCTGCAGAAGATGAAACGTCCGCGCAAGGTCGGCATTCTTGAAGATTTGCCCCGCCTTTGGCGGCTGGCCATTGAAGTACCAGGTCTTGATTGAATCCGCATCCGGTGCGGTGCAACACCCTTCGAGCGGCAGGGCATTCGGCAAACGCCAATCATTGGCGATGCGTTCGGAAATTGGAAAACCATTCTGTGCATATTGAGCCGCGGGTTCGAGTACCTCCTTGAAAGTCAGTCTGCCGAATTTCCTTAGCGCGGCCTGCCAACCCCAGACAGCACCGGGAACAGTCACCGGCAAGATCCCGTCAGGGGGCATCCCTGACATCGGCCCCCAATTGTTGGGATCCAGGTGATAGCCCAGCTTGTTGAAGCGCTCGACCGTTGCCCCTGAGGGCGCCGTTCCGCTCGCGTTCAAGACGTAGATCTTTCGATCTTTTGCTATGTAGATGACGGCAAAGAGGTCGCCGCCCACTCCCACCATCATCGGTTCCACCAGACTTAGCACGCCGGCAGTTGCCACAGCGGCATCGATCGCATTGCCACCTCGTACCAGTACTTGCAGTCCGGCCTGCGCTGCGAGTGGTTGGCTGGTGACCACCATCCCGTGTTGCGCCATCACCTCGGAGCGGCTCTGCGCCGGCCAACCCTCGGACCTGGCACCACGAACAGCGCTACAGAATTTCGGCTCCGGCGTGGAACCGCATTGAGCACTCGTTGGGAGCGTCTGGGCGTAGGCGTTACCTATGGCCAAGATGATTCCGAGCCATGAAACGCCAGCGATTACTCCACGTGTTTGCATCGTGATCCCCCCGCCTTCGAGCGGCGCCCCAGAGTTGGCAGGCAGTATGCCGTCCGACTTTGCCGGGGACCCCGTTACACTTGCTGATGAAGAAACTCCGTGAGAATGGTGCTCACGGCTTCATATTGCTCCTGCTGGACCCAGTGCCCCGCGCCGTCGACAAGATGAACGCCTCGAAAGTCGGTGCAAGCGGTCGCAGCCATCGCCTGCAATGCGCCAGGGCTCTGGTAAACACCCCAGTCGCTTCTCCCTCCAATGAAGCACGATGGACCATCGATTGTGCGGCCGGAATAGGTTTCGAGTTCCGGCTGGAACTTTGGGTTTGTCCCGCATCTGTACCATTGCAAGCCACCCTGGAATCCGTTCCGCGCGAATTCCTCGCTGTACACGCGGAGTTCATCTTCCGGAAGCCACTTGCAGGCCGCGACCTTGGCGGCAGTTGGGGCATCGGCGGCGACCGTCTCCGCCATGCCCTTGTCGAGATCCATGATGTAGTACCTCGGCAGCTTCGCCAACTCGGCGGCTGTCCAGGACTGCAGGCGGAACGGGCGATTCTGCGGCCAGTCTGCGCTCTTGACGTGGTAATAGGCGCGAAGGAACTCATGCACTCCCTGGGGGGCATGCTGCATGTTGTCGTTTGCCTCACGGGTCGAGTAGTACCACTGGTAGTGCTTGCGCGGCGGATTCAAGGCTGCGAGATCAGCTTGAATTGCCCCCAGCGGACGCGATAAGACCATGGGTCCGTGGCGTGGATCACGAACGGTATTGAAGGGCAACTTCGGTGGTCCGGCGAAGGGTGCACTCAGCAAGACGACGGATCGGAATACGTCCGGCCGGAGGAGTGCACACCATGCCGCGACGGGGGAACCGAAATCATGCCCGACAACCGCGGCGACTGAGCGATATCCGAGGGCAGCGACCAGCCCGATAACGTCCCGCGCCAGATTCGTGAGGCGGAATGACCCGACGTCGCCATCGTAGCTTCCATCCCATCCGGTGGTACGGCCGTAACCCCTCTGGTCAGGAGCTACGACGTGATAGCCGGCCGCAGCCAGCGTCGGTATGACCTTTCTCCAACTGAACGCAAGTTCGGGGAAGCCGTGCAGGAGAACGACGCATGGACGATCCTCGCCGTCGAACCCCGCTTCCAGTACGTGCATCACGAGGCCGTTACCGTTGTCGATGAGGCGGGAGCGAATTCCCGGTGGCAGCACGTTTTGGCCGTATGCGACGTTCGCGTTGTGGTACGACTCGACCGAGCGGGTCGCGCCTTTCGTGCCGTCCGTTGGAGCAGCGCCCACCGCGAGCCCCGCCATGAGCACGTCCCGTCCGGTAATGCGGATGTTCGGCATGCCTTCACCTCCGCCGCGAGCCGGCTTGTATGGTCGCCGATGACAGGCGGCCGGGCAATCAGTCCCCGTCATGAGCGTCCGCTTCGACTTAAGGCTAGCATGCGAGCACTTGATGCATAATATGCTCGTGGTACGCATACGCGAGATAGCCATACGAGGCGTTTTTCATCGAAATGTAAGGGGTGTCCACATATGGGATTCTCAATCTCGTGGTGTGCGGTTCGCGAAGAAGGTGCGGACCAATTCATACAACGGCTCGGTCTTTTGCCGACAGGGGAAATTGAACAGTTTCCCGAGTCCTTAATCGCGACGGGCAAGCTCGATACAGGCTGGCGAGTCATTTGGCACAACAACTACGAGTGTCCGTATCTTAGACCCGAAGATCTTGCCAAATTGTCAATCGACCACGATGTACTTCTTTGTTTGGTCGAAGAGCATGTAATGGCAAGCTCGTCCGAACTTTGGTCGGGTGGTAAGCGGAAATGGTGGATTTCCCATGAAGGGGAGAATGGTCCGAAAGGACTCACTGTAGGTGGAGACCTGCCCGAAGCCTTTCCTGCAGTGCGAAAGGAGATGGAAGAGTTACAGCTCGCCGAAGGCGGCGACACCGCCGGGGTCGATTACATCTTTGAAATACCGCTGAAAATCGCGCAATCACTGGTTGGATTCAAACACGACGAAACTTGCGAGCATCTGATTGGCCGGCACTTTATGGTGATGTCAAGAGACACTCCCAAAACTAGTATCCTATCTCGGCTCTTAAAGCGATGAGGTGTGTCGGCGCACACGCTGGTCATTGTTGACGATTCTCCCGAGCCTGCGATCATTTTCTTCGTCGTAGACGGCGCGCTGGTTTACCTGGACAAACCCGTAAACGGAACAATGGTTGCATTCGAGGATGGGTTCAGCGCCCTTGAATTGGTGACGCGAAAAGATCGTGGAATATATCAGCTGCGGCAATGAATGACAGCTATCAAAAAGCGGCGCTTGCTGGGCGATGGTGTGCTCTTGGCCGGGCGGCGCCGGTGGTGCTGCCGACGACCGCTGAGGCGCACTCTCGAGCCTTATTCTTTGGGACGCAAATCGATCCAGAGGGTGCGACCATAGGCGTCCGCGTAACTGACAAGGATCCGAAAACAGGTCAGTTTATCGCTGATTTGCATCGCGTCGGTTACAACGTGGTGACGGTCGGCCCCGACCGACGCATCGGTTTCAGATTAAGAGATGCGGCGATCGTAAGGCAGCATTCGAGGACGTTTGACCCATCCGTGGGGAAGTGGTATTCGGCGTAGGGGACTTGAGGAGAGACCCGATGGACATCGAACGTATCTGGTGGTTCCGGAGCGGCATCATGTTGCTCACGATTGTCAGCGCCGAGGCGCTATTCTTCCTCGCGGGCATGTGGCCCGCCAGTCCGCACTCCTTCGCACGGTGGGTGGCTTTCTTTTTCTGCTTAGCCGGAATTCAGCGGGCGTACGCCGGGTTGTTCGGTGTGGTGGCGATCATTGCGGCTCCGCAATCGGGCGCGCGAAACCCGGGACGCTGAGCGGCAGGACATGGCTGCAGCTGGACGCGGGCACGCAACGAGCCGTAATGGCCAAGGTGGAGCGGGCGATCTGCTGGTAGGGGCGTCAAACGAGCCCGTGCTCGCTCAGTGGTAAGGACCTCAGGCGCTTTCCCGTGGCCGCGTAGAGAGCATTGCAGATCGCAGGCGCGACCGGTCCCACCGCGAGCTCGCCGATGCCGCCGGGCGTCACATCGCTCGGCACCAAGAGCACGTCGACCTCGGGCATCTCGTTCGCCCGCAGCAGCCGATAGGTGTTGAAGTTCGTCTCGCGCACGCGGCCGGCGCGCAGCGTGATACCGCCCCACAGCGCAGCGGACAGCCCGAACACGATGCCGCTCTCGATTTGCGATTCGACGATGCGCGGGTTTACCAGCTGTCCGCAGTCGACGACGCAGGTGATCTTGTGAACCTCGAGCTTGCCGTCGTTCACGGCGATCTCCGCCACCTGCGCGACGACCGAGGTATATCCTTCCATGAAGGCGAGCCCGAGATGGCGTCCCGGCCGCGCGCGGCCCCAGCCGCTGCGCTCGGCCGCGAGCTTGAGCACGTTCGTGTGACGCGGCTTCGATGCGAGCAGCTCCAGCCGAAAATCGAGCGGGCTCTTCGCGGCCGCGGCCGCGAGCTCGTCGAGGGAGCTCTCCACGGCGAAGCAATTGGGGGCATGGCTCACGGAGCGCAGATAGCCCACGTTGATGCCGATTTCCCGGCGCGTGTAGCTCAAGCCGAAGTTCGGCACCCCGTACGGATAATTCTGCACGTACTCGATGACCGAGTCGAAAGGATCCTTGTTGGTGGGGTCGAACCGCGCCGTGATCGACGGGCTGGTGATATGCAATTGCCACGCGAGGAGCTTGCCGTGGGCATCGAGCGCGGCGCGGACTTCTTCGCGCGCCGGGGGCCGATAATAATCCTGGGTCATATCGTCTTCGCGGGTCCAGACGAGCTTCACCGGTAGCCCAACTGCCTTGGAGGCGAGCACGGCGGCGGGAATGAAGTCCACCTCGAGCCGGCGGCCGAAGCCGCCACCCAGGAGGGTGGTGACGACGCTGACTGAGGCGGGCGGAAGACCCGCCGCCTCGGCTGCGGCTGCCTGCGCCAGCTGCTGCACTTGCGTGCCAACGTACAGGTCGCAGCGATCCGCCCGGACGTCCGCCGTGCAATTCAGAGGCTCCATCGAGGCATGCGCGAGCATCGGCAGCTCGTAGACGGCCGCGAAGCTCTTCGCGGCCGATTTGATCACGGCGCCCGGATCTCCGACCTGCTTCGCCACGAGGCCCGCGTTCGCGGCGGCGTGGTCGAGGAGGCGGCGGATGGCCGCGTTGTCGAGGGCGCCGCTCGACCCCTCGTCCCAAACGATCTCGAGGGCGTCGCGCGCCTTCAGCGCCTGCCAGAAGTGCTCGGCCACCACCACGACGCCACCCGGAACGCCCAGTACGCGGCGGACGCCGGGCATCGCCTCCGCGGTGCGCGAGTCGACGCTGCGCGGCTTCCCACCCAGCACGGGACACTGCGCGATCGCGGCGTAGAGCATGCCTTTGAGCTTCACGTCGAGGCCAAACTCGGCGCTGCCGTCGACCTTGCCCGGCGTATCGAGCCGGCGCTGCGAAGTTCCGATCAGTTTGTAATCGGCCCGGGGCTTGAGCGTGACGTCCTTCGGCACCTTGAGCTTCGCGGCTTCTTTCGCGAGCTGTCCATAGGAGAAGCTCTGACCGCGGTCGTTCTCGATGCGTGCGCGGCGCGCGCGACAGCGCTCGGGCGCGATGCGCCACTTGTCGGCGGCTGCGGCGATCAGCAGCGTGCGCGCTTGCGCGCCCGCGGTGCGCAGCTTTTCCCAGGCATCGGTCACGCTGTTGCTCGTGCCGGTGATCTGGCCGCCGTTACCGGCATTGACATAGGCATCGCCCACGGGCGCGGCGACGATGCGGATGGTGGCGAAGTCGACCTCGAGCTCCTCGGCGAGCAGCATGGGCAACGCCGTGTACACGCCCTGTCCCATCTCGGAGCGATCGACGAGGACGGTGATCGAGTCGTCGGGCGCGATCTGGAGCCAGGCATTGAGCTCGGCAGGCGCGGCGGCGCCCGGCGCCGCGGTGCCCGACGCTCCGCCGGGAGCGGAAGCGCCCGAGCGGGCGGAAGCTCGCGCTGCCGGGCGGCTGCCGAAGGCGGGCACGGTCATCGCAAGCAGGAGGCCTGCGCCGAGCCGCGCCGTGCGGCCGCAGAAATCGCGGCGGCCGGCGTCGGCAGGACCGGCGGTCGTCGCGGTGGCATCTATCGCTGTGGCATCTACCGCGGCGGCATCTATAGCGGCGGCGCCCGGCGGGGCATGGTCGGCAAACGTGGCGGTGCCCGGCGACTCCTTCCCGCCGAGCGCGCGTCCCCTGGTCGCCCGGTGCGCCCGCCCGCGGCCGTGCCCTGGCGTCTTCAGGAGTTTCTGCCCGGCGTCAGCAGCTCCGCGGCTCGATGAATCGCCTTGCGGATGCGCGGATAGGTGCCGCACCGGCAGAGGTTCCCCGCCATGGCGGCATCGATGTCTGCATCGCTCGGCCCGGGTTTGACGGCGAGCAGCGCCGCAGCCGACATAATTTGTCCCGATTGACAGTAGCCGCATTGGGGAACGTCGAGCTCGATCCAGGCGCGCTGCACGGCGTGGCTGCGATCCGCCGATAATCCCTCGATCGTCGTCACTCGCTTGCCGGCGACGGCGCTGAGCGGCAGCACACAGGAGCGAGTCGCGACGCCGTCGATGTGCACCGTGCAGGCACCGCACAGCGCGATGCCGCAGCCGTATTTCGTCCCGGTCATCGCGAGATGATCGCGCAGGACCCACAGGAGCGGGGTATCCGGCGCGGCATCGACGTCGATGCTGCGGTCGTTCACGGATATCAGAGCCATCGGCGGTCTCCCTGGAGAGAGGTGATGCTACACAAACCGGGGCGATTGTAGCCGGGAAAGGCGCGGCGGACGGATGTTAGGATGGGATCATGCCCGCCGCCTGGTCGACTTTCTATTCGCGCGTGTTTGCGCTCGCCGTCGCCGCGCTCTTGGGCTACGCCCTGTTCGAGATCTTCGCGCCCTTCTTCAATGCCTTGAGCTGGGCGATGTTTCTCGCATTCCTGCTGTACCCGCTGAATTTGCGCCTGCGGCGCCGC
>Ga0116227_10013497_pt1 | contig 12814 bp, 13 predicted proteins | sample S1TSphgellanicum_FD_89693 | JGI IMG/M metagenome (GOLD analysis project Ga0116227, IMG submission 89693) | Host-associated microbial communities from peat moss isolated from Minnesota, USA - S1T2_Fb - Sphagnum magellanicum MG | ecosystem: Host-associated > Plants > Peat moss > Unclassified... | reverse complement strand
GCGTGTCCCAGCGCGAATCGCCAGCCTTTATCGATCGAAATCCGCTGCCGCACGGCAACTGTCGTGCTCTGCCCGCCAGCGCCATGACCGCCCGCTACAACAACAAGCCACACCACCATTGCGCAGATCCGCCTGCCGACGATCATCTTCCTCCCCGTTCGATCCCTGTGCCCCTATGTTCTCAGGCGCCCGTCGTTTCCGTCCATCGCGGCCCGGAGTTCCACGAGCGCCGGCTGCCGCATGTTCAAATAGAAGAGAAGGAAACAACGAATGCCCCTGAACTGTGGAATTGTAGGTCTGCCGAACGTCGGCAAGAGCACCATCTTCAACGCACTCACCAGCGCCAAGGCCCAGGCCGCGAACTACCCCTTCTGCACCATCGATCCCAACACCGGCGTGGTCACCGTGCCGGATGAGCGGCTGGCGAAGATCGCCGCGCTGATCCAGCCGAAGAGCCTGGTGCCGACGACGATGGAGTTCATCGACATCGCCGGCCTGGTCGAGGGAGCGTCCAAGGGCGAGGGCCTTGGCAACCAGTTCCTCGGCCACATCCGCGCCACGGACGCCGTCTGCCACGTCGTCCGCTGCTTCGACGACGCCGAAGTGATCCACGTCGCCGGGGGCGTCAACCCGCTGCACGACATCGACATCATCAATACGGAGCTTTTGCTTGCAGATTTAGACACCGTCGAGAAGCGCAACACCAAGGTGGAGCGGTCGGCCAAGGCGTCGGCGGACCAGAAGATCAAGGCCGAGCATGCGATGCTGCAGAAGCTGCTCGGAGTTCTAAACGCGGGCAAGCCCGCCCGCACCGCCGAGCTCACCGACGACGAACGCATCCTCGCCCGCGACCTCTTCCTCATCACCATGAAGCCGCAGCTCTACGTCGCCAACGTCGACGAGGCCGCGCTGATCTCAGGGAATTCCTACACCGAATCCGTCGAGGCGCGCGCGAAGGAAGAGGGATCGCAGGTAGTCCGCATCTGCGGCGCGCTCGAAGCCGAGATCGCGCTCCTGGAGCCGGAGGAGCGGGTAGAGTTTCTTGCGGCCGCTGGATTGAAGGAACCGGGGTTGAACCGACTCATCCACTCCGCCTACCGGCTGCTCGATTTAATCACCTACTTCACGGCGGGGGTGCAGGAGGTTCGGGCGTGGACGATCAAACGCGGGACGAAAGCTCCCGGAGCCGCGGGAGTCATCCACTCCGACTTCGAAAAGGGCTTCATCAAAGCCGACTGCTACGCGTCCGACGACCTCTTCCTCTACGGAAGCGAACAAGCCGTCAAAGAAAAGGGACTGCTGCGGTCGGAAGGGAAAGAGTATGTGGTGAAGGACGGGGATATTCTGTTCTTCAAATTCAATGTGTAGCCGAAAGGAACCAAGCGTGTGTGCTGCACGGCACAACTTCATCTCGGAATCACTACAAACCTCTCGACCGCCACCTTCCGGCCAGATGTGACATGCCGCGCATCTGGAAGGAATGTCACGGTGATCGCATCGAACTTTTGCAGAGCACTCCGCTTCGGAAACGGAAATACGAAAGTCTCTTCCGCCTGGCCTGTTTTACCTAAGGACGCATGCTGAGTACCCAGATTCAAAGCCGACTTACTCTTTGAACCTGAATCGGCAAGTGAGAGACCTACCGCAAACGCCCCAAGGTTGGCGTCATTTGTCACCACCACGCGCATCTCTTCGCACCGGGCCGTCTCAATTGGTTCAACTAACCGCTGATGCGCCTCCATCAACAATGGCAGTCGATCCGTCGAGTGGACATTCACCTTTAGCGGATCGCCCTTAGTCGACCGGACATTCTTCCCAGGCGTCTCGCCGGGAAACTTGAAGTACCAATAGGGGCCATAGAACGGAATTACAAGCGGCTCTGCAACTCCCGGCCCCGGCGCCCTGCTTTTCACTGGAAATCGAAGAAGCGTCTTCTTCTCCTTTTCGAGCGGCCACAAGACTATCGTCTGGTAACCGGTCGAAGCAGTCTCAGCCTTTGAGACTGGGGCCTTTGGCGCTGCAAACCTGCCAATGCCTGCAAATAGCGGGTTTCGTAACACGGCCGGATTGGAGAGCCCAAGCAGCACGCAAAGAAAAGCCGCCGTAATCAGAATCGAGATGCGGTCCGTTCGATCAAGCCTCGAACCTTTCTCTTCCGCCCTTTTCAGCAGGTTCGCAACCCGCAATGCGAGAAGATAAATTGCCGTCGCCAGCAGCAACGTTGCGAGCATCGCCTGGCCGGCGACTGCAACCAAAACCGCGGCTCCGAGCAGGACCGAAATGAAAAAAGGAACCCAGGACGACGCCCCAATCTGCACTTCGGTTGCGAAAAGCTCGCTCCCGGCATATTCCTGAACCTCGACGGATAAAGAGCCCTCCTCCGTGAATGGAAAGAAGTAGAAGGCCATCAAAACCGCGGAAGCGCTTGCGACCAGCTGTGCAAGGAAGGATTGGCGTTGAAGAAGTAAAGCGATCGAGGGGAGAAAGACCCATCCTCGAAGAGCGCCGCGCAGCAGCACACCGAACTCACGGGCCGCGCCTCGCGGCATTGCAATCCAGCTGCCGAAGGCACCAGCCAAACACGAGAGGGCGATATAAACAGCGGCTGCTCGAAACCGGCCCGGCCACGAAAGTCCATGCGGCCACGGCGGTTTGCAAACCAGCACGCAGATCGCGAACGCAAGGTTAAGCCCCGTGACCATCGCCAGCCAGCCGCGAACGCTTACCCGTGCCGGCTTATGCTCTTCGACTGAGACCAGCGAGTATCGAATACTCTCCATCAGAACGACCACCTGTCCTTTGCACGTTCGATTTCGAGGGAAACGAAGGCCTCGTGGGATCTACGCTCTTCCTTCCAACCGATCCAACTCCGCAAACACCGTTGCTACCGCCACCCGCACACCCTGATTCGGCAGGGTCAACTCTTCGACCGCCTCCAACCCCAACTTGTTTTTCTGAAACGCTGTTCTCGTCTTCGGGGCGACGATCCAGACCATCGGGACACCCATCGCTAGATAGTCCTGCGCCCGCTCCTCGATCTCGCTCATCCGATCGTCCTTCGAGAGAATCTCGATGCATAGAATAGGAGCGACCGTAATGATCGCCTCGAACGGAGCGCTCGCGCTCATGACCGTCACGTCCGGAACACGAAACCGGGTCGCTGCAACCTGCACCCGCTGTTCTGGCCACACCAGAAGATTCAACTCTTCCTCGCGGCTCCCGAAGTACCGGATGAAGAACTTCTGCACGCTTCCGTGCTGGACCTCCCCCACGTTCCGCTCCTTGACCTCGCCGTCGATCCAGTCGCAATCGGGCCGGTAGACGGTTTCGAGGTACACCTGCAAAGGAACCAGCGTTGAAGTAGCCATCCTGTCCACCCCCACTTATCGACATGATAATCCCCGCCGAAACACAGCGGACCGATCCTTTACTTCTTCACGTACTCCTTCACGGCGACCGGCAGACCGGCCTTCTCCAGCCCTTCCAGCAGCTTCTCCACCATCTCCGGCTGCCACCAGACGGAGAGCCCCTCGCGGATGGATTCCGCGAGATCCGGGCGCTGTTCCAGAAGTCCGCCCAGCGCGTTGGACGCTGCCGGGAGTTCGCCCAACTGCCCGCGCGCCGCGGCGATCAGCAGGTTCGAGCGCCAGAATCCGGGCATGTTCACGCGGTCGGCAAACTCGAGCGCCGCTCGGTAGTCTCCATTGCGATAGGCGTCCATTCCGGGCACGAACCAGTACCAGCCTGGGTGATGCGGGTTCAAGCGGCGCGCGCTCGCCGAGAGCACGCCGCCGCGCTTCCAGTCGCCCGAGTAAGCGATCAGCAGGCCGAGATACGCCAGCGTGAAGCCGTCCATCGGATTCAGTTCGAGCGCCCGCGCGGCGGCCAGCCGGAAACGCTGATGCTCCTTGCGAAAGAACTCCGCTGCGGCGAGCGCGTGATGCGCGAGATGGTTCGACGGAGCGATCTCGACCGCACGGCGCGCGGCGGCGAGCGCCCGGTCCAGCGGGTCGGGAAGCGGGTTGAAGCCGTGCGTGAACTCCTCCTTGCAGACCAGCGACAGCATCGCCCACGCATCGGCATAGCCGGGATTCTCTTTCACCGCGCGTTCGAGCGCTGCCCGCGCTGGCAGATGCTCCTCCGCGCTCAGGCGCTGGAAGTAGGCGAAGCAGCGGAGCACCGCCTCGTACGGACTCAGCCGCGAAGGATCTTTGCCGCGCAACGCCTCTCCCATGCTGCGCGGCAGAACGCCGTGCGCGTCGGCGATGGTCGAGACGATCTGCGGAACGACGTCGTCGAGCAGGTCGAACTCATCCTGCTCGCAGAACGCGCGATCGTAGGTCTCGGCCCAGAGGTGCGCCCCGGTTTCGCAGTCCACCAACTGCGCAGCCAGGCGGACCCGAGGGCCGGCCTGGCGAAGCGTGCCTTCCAATATGTAACGCGCTCCGCCCTCCTCGTTCGCGGCGCGCAGTTCTACCGGCTTGCCCGCGGAGCGCGCGGCAGAAGAGGCCGCAAGCACGCGAAGATACGAGAACCGCGAGAGGCCGGTCACGATGTCTTCGGTCGCCCCGTTCGCGCAGCTTGCAAGGTGCGCATCGGTGCCGCTCCATTTGAAGGGCAGAACGGCGATCCAGAAGCCCGCTTCGGCCCGCGCCGTTGCATTTGCGTTCGGCACCTCGCCGGCTGGCGAGGTGCCTCTCTCACCGGACGAAGCGGCTTGCATCGGCAAGCCTGCGCCGTTCTGCAGCGATGAAGGAGCAGCCATCGCAGCTGCTTCCGGCGCACACTCACTCTGCGTCACGGGGGCGATGAAGCGGTAGCCGCGGCGCGGGACCGTTTCGATATAGATGGGAGCGTCGGCCACGTCGCCCAGAGCGTCGCGCAGCTTCATCATCGCGGCGTTCAGGCTGTGCTCGAAGTCGACGAAGGTGTCTTCCGGCCAGAGCACGCGGCGAAGGTCGTCCCGGCTGACCAGCTCTCCAGCGTGCTCGACCAGATAGACGAGAATGCGGAAGCACTGCTCGCGGAGCTTGACGGGCGTTCCGCCTCGCCGCAGCTCCGCGCCGGGCAGGTCCACCTGAAATACGCCGAACCGCCAGGTCCCGCTCCTGTTGCCAGTCTGTGGCACGATGCCAAGCCCTTCTGTTGACCGCCGATGTGAGTCTAGCATGTCCGCGTCAGCCTCCGGCACGGCACAGAGCGTTTACGAATCACTCTAAGTCATTAGCATTCAGTCTCTTGTGCCTTCATCTGGATTTCATCCCGGAATCACTCGCAGAGCATGGCCAAAGACCGCAACCAGGTACAGAGTACAGAACATAACAAGCGGTTACCGCGACACGGCGACCGCAGAAAAAAGGAGAACCACCATGACACGCAATCAACTCTTCTCGAATCTCGCCCTTGGTCTCTCTCTCGCAGGCGGCCTGGTCGCCGCAACGCCGGCCGCCTCCGCGCAAAACACCCAGATGCGGGTCACGATTCCCTTCGCGTTCACCGCCGACAGAGTTCCCATGCCGGCCGGCCGCTACACCGTATCGGTGCACTCCGACTACTTCCTGTATCTGAGCAATGTCGAGACCGGCCAAACCAAGGTGCTGATGTCGCGTTCCGAGAGCGGGGAGAGGAACCATGGGAACTCCCGGCTTACCTTCCACCGTCAGCCTGGCGGGATCTACCTGGGCCAGATCTGGGTGGCCGGAAGCAGCACCCATACCGAACTGACCTCCCACCCGAAGGCCGACAAAGAGATTGCGAAGACCGCACCGGAGTTCGCCACCTTCGAGATCGCGACCGAGTAACAGGCCCCCACTCTCCCAAGCCGGGGCCGGCGCTCTGGTCATCGAGACCAAGCAGATGGCCAGAGCGCTCCCCCCGGAAGATTCCCAACCCAACTCCGCGCAACCAATCTGGAGAACTCAAATGTCCGAAACCAGCACATCCCTTCTGATCGCGGCGGGAATCCTCATCGTCCTGACGCTCTCCGACCCGGTTATCAATCAGATCTTCGCCATGTTCCGCCGGACGGCGCGGAAGCAGATCGCGGCCGATGACCTCCAGGCCGCTCCTCAATCGACCGCCTCTTATAAAAGGGACGCCGCCTAGCTGCAGACGCCGCGGCAACGGCCTCAACTCTTCGCAAGCGATCCAAGTGTCTTCTTCGCCAACGCCGCAAATGCAGCGACGGCAAGCTCAAGGTGCTCCAGTTTCGTGTCCTCGATCTTGTTGTGGCTGATTCCGTGGAGTGACTGCACGAACATCATCACCGTCGGCACACCGAGCCTCGCGACCTCAGCCGCATCGTGCAAAGGTCCAGAGGGTATGCTGTGCGACGTGCCGGCCACCCCGCGGATCGCCTCTTCGCAGAACGCGATGAGAGAGGGATCGAACGGGATCGGCTCGATGCTCCAGATCTTCGACCACTCCACGGTGCATCCCTCTTCGGCGGCGAACCGCTCGCTCGCGGACTTCGCTTCGGCGAGTATCGCCGCGAGCACATCCGCGCTCAGGTCGCGCTGATCGAGCGTCGCCTCGCACCGGCCCACGACCGCCGTCACGATTCCGGGAAAGGTCTTCACGCTGCCCATGGTGCAGACGGCGTCGGGATGCTTCTTCGCAATGGCGCGAATCTCAAGCGCGAGCTTCGCCGCCGCGGCGAGAGCGTCCTTGCGGGCGTTCATCGGCGTCGATCCCGAGTGTGCCTCCTGCCCATAAAACGTGATCGCGTGGCGCTCGACGCCCTTCGTCCCCAGCACTGCGGCCAGCGGCAGTTGCAGTGACCCGAGCACTGGCCCCTGCTCGATGTGCAGCTCAAGATACGCGGCGATGTCCTTCTGCTCGGCCGCCGCGTCGCCAATGCGTTCAATATCCACGCCGCACTCGCGCAGCGCTGCCTCTAGAGCCACCCCATCGCGGTCGGTGCGGGCGCGGTCGGCCTCGATCGTCTGCTTACCCGCGAAGGCCGCCGAACCGAAGAGACTTCTGCCAAACCGCGCACCCTCTTCGTCCGCCCAATCCACAAGGCGCACGGTAAATGGCGGCTTGCCGTTGAAGTCTTCCGCGAAGCTGCGCAGCACTTCAAGTCCGACGATCACGCCGAGGCAGCCATCGAGCCAGCCGCCGTTCGGCACCGAATCGAGATGGCTGCCCAGCACAAGCGCCTTCGGAGACTCGCCCGCCAGCGTGACCCACCGGTTGCCCGCCGCATCGAGATGATGCTCCACGGGCAGGCCCTTCAGCTTCCCTAGAAACCACTCGCGTGCCTTCAGCCATGTCGGCGTCCACGCGACGCGCTGCGCCCCGTTCGCGTCGCCGGTCAATGCGCGGAGTTCGTTGAGATCGTCGATCACACGCTGAGGATCAACCGGCATCCGTCACCCCGTTATCGAAGACAGGCTTGCGACGCAGAAATTCGCCACGTCCATACTCGCCGACGAAGACGCCATCGCGGACCTGCACCTGTCCGCGCACGGTGACGACGGATGGCCGGCCATCGATCTCGACGCCCTCAAAGCCGCTGTAGTCGCAGTTCACATGCTGCGTCTTCGCGGAGATCGCGCCGCGATATGCCGGATCGTAGATCACCAGGTCGGCATCGCTGCCAACCGCGATCTCGCCCTTGCGCGGATAGAGCCCGAAGAGCTTCGCCGCCTTCGTGCTCAGCGCATCGACGAACCGGTTCAAGCTCAGCGAGCCGCGGCTGACGCCATAGGTGTACATCAGGTTCACGCGGTCTTCGAGGCCGGGAATGCCGTTCGGGATCAGGGTGAACGCGTCTTTACCAAGCAGCTTCTGCTCCAGGTCGAACGGGCAATGGTCGGTGCCTACCGTATCGATCTCGCCCGCCTCCAACGCGTCCCACAGCGTCGCCTGATTGCGCTTGTCGCGCAGCGGCGGCGACATCACATACTTCAAGCCTTCGACGCCCTCGCGTGCGGCATAGGTCTTATCGAGCAGGAAGTGCGGCAGCACGGACTCGACCGAGATCTTCACGCCGCGCGCCTTCGCATCGAGCGCCGCCTTCAGCGCCGGAGCGCACGACAGATGCACGACGTACCCCGTCGCTCCCGTCGTCTCAAGAAACGTCGCGAACCGCGTCGTGCCTTCGGCCTCGACCGTCTCAGGGCGGCTCGGTTCATGCCACTCGGGACCGGTCTTGCCGGCGGCGATCAGCTCCGCCTGCAGGCGGCTCACCAGCTCCGCGTTCTCGCAGTGCGCCGTGACGATGACGCCGAGCTCGCGCGCCAGCTTCAGCGTCTGGTACATCTCACCGTCGTCGACGCCGAAGAAGTTCTTGTACGAGAGAAATATCTTGAAGGAGGCAGTCCCGTCGGCGACGATCTCGCGAAGCTGCGCCTCGGTCGTCGCGTCGTAGCGCGTCACGGCCATGTGGAAGGTGTAGTCGCAGGCGCTCATCCCCGCGGCCTTGGCCTTCCAGATGTTGTACTGCTCCATCGCATCGTCCATGCGCGAGGGGCAGCACATCTCGATCAGCGTCGTCGTTCCGCCGACCAGAGCGGCGGTGCTTGCGGTCTTGTAGTCGTCCTTCGCGAAGGTCCCCATGAACGGCAGATGGATGTGGACATGAGGATCGATGAAGCCGGGAAAGACTAGCTTGCCCGTCGCGTCGATCACCTCCGCACCCTCCGGCGCGGCGAGCCCTTTGGCGATCCGCGAGATCGTCTCGCCTTCAACAAGGATGTCGGCGAAGTAGCGGTCTGTGCCGGTGACGATCTCGCCGTTGCGAATCAGCAGTGCCATCGAAGCTCCTTTCGATCAGACAAGTATGCAACAACTATTGCACCTTACCCAATGGCCGCAGCTGCGCCAGTTCGCGAGCGCAGGCGATGGCGTTCATCGCGGCGAGCTTCAGGTTATCGGCGGCAAGCAGCAGCTTGAAGCGGGTCGCCGCGGCCTTCTTCGCCGGGTCGACCCACACCATGATCTCGTCCTGACCCGCCGCGCTCAGGTTGCTGGGAGGCTCGGACTCCGCGGCGACGATATCGATATGGTCGCCCACAAGAGCCATCTCCACCTCTTCGACGGTCTTCGCTTCCTCCAGCTCAAGGAAGACCGAGGCGACATAGCCGTGAAAGACCGGCGCATGAATCAGCTGCAGCGAGAGCGCGGGGCCGCCATTGAGCAGCGCCGCGTATTGAGCTTCAATGCGCGTCTCCGTCTCGGCGAGCTTGATCTTCGCATCCTCCCCCAGGGCCCGCAGAAGGTTGAACGCGGCCTGCGCATCGTACTGCTCGCGCGGCAGCGATTGAAACGAGAGCAGGCTCACCGTCTGCTGGTGCAGCTCGTCCATGGCGACGCGTCCGTATTGCGAGGCCGGCTCAAGCACCGTGGCCGCGATACTTTTCACCAAAAACCTTGCCGCCAGCTTCGCGGCCACAAGGCCAAGCATCACCGCTGCGGGATGCGCCGAAACCACCACCGAAGTCTCCAGGTTCAACTCCGCGATTGCACCGCCCGCGGTCTTCGCACTCACCGCGGCGACCCACGGCGAGCGGATCAGAACTCCATCTCCTCCCGCCAGCGCCGACGTCAGATCGATCACCGCCGCGCCGGCTGTTCGTGCGCTCTGCCAGAACTTACGCGCCACCTCGGCTTCGCCGGCGAAGAAGACGAGATCCATGCCATCGAACGACGATGCATCGATCTTCTGAATGAACGAGATCTCGTCCCCGGCAGCCGCAATCTGCCCATTCACGCGGTCTTCGTCGAGCAGCGTAAAGCTCGACGCCGCGAACGAAGATTCGCTCAACGCGTCGCTCAACTCCTTGCCCGCGAGGGACGACGCTCCGACGATTGCGATCCGGTAAATTCGATTCGCTGTCACTCGACCACCATTCCAATCCTGCCTTGCTTCAACTCGGCGGTAGGAGGAATCCTACCCTAAGCCCCGCCGAGCGGTCCGCCGGAAGGCGCCGATCGCCGCCGCTCCCTGCTCCATGAGTAGGCCAGCCGCGCCAGCACTCCGGAGACAAGATAACCCAGCGCGATGACGATCAACATCCACTCTGAGTACATCAGCAGCAGCACGGCCACGGTGGAGAGGATCGCCAGCAGCCGGATGGGATGCCGGTCGCCCAGGTTGATCTCCTTGCCGCTCCAGAACCGCCAGCTGCTGACCATGAGAAAGCCCGTGCCGAGGATCAGGCAGAGCCAGAGGATCGACATGCGCGGGTCGTCGATCGGCGAGCCATCGAAGAAGTAAACGACCGCCGCGAGCACGCCCGCGCCCGCCGGAATCGGCATGCCTACGAAGTACTTCCGCCCCGGCCGTCCGGGATTGCGCGGCTGCGGATTGACGCTGATGTTGAATCGCGCCAGCCGGCTGGCCCCGTAGATGAGAAAGAGAAAGCATACGAAGACGCCGATGTGCAGGATGCGCTCCCGTATATGCGGATAGAGCATCGGCGGCAGCATGCGAAAGCCCCAGATATAGGCGAGAATGCTTGGCGCGACCCCGAAGGTGATCACATCGGCGAGCGAATCGAGCTCCTTGCCGAAGTCGCTCGTCGTGTTGGTCATACGGGCAATGCGGCCGTCCAGGCCGTCGAAGAGAACGGCGAAGCCGATCGCCAGCGCGGCGCGCTTGAAGTATGCAGGATCGGCGACGCTGCCCTGCACGCTCTGCGTGATCGCGTAGTAACCCGCGCCGATGTTCCCGGCCGTGAACAACGAGGGCAGAACATACATACCGCGCCGCGGGTTGCGGACGGGCTTCACCATCCCGCCAACGCTCCCGGCCGCGACGAGTTCATCCGCCATCAGGCACCCACCGCTCGCGGCAATACTGCCGCCGCTTCGTCGGCATCCAGAATCACGGCAAGCACAGTCTTCCCGCCGGAGACGCGGTCGCCCTTGCTCACCCGGAGTTCCGCGTCGGCCGGCATCAGCACATCGACCCGCGATCCGAACTTGATAAGCCCCATGCGCTCTCCCCGCTTCACTTCATCGCCGACCTTCAGATTACACACGATCCGCCGCGCGATGAGGCCGGCGATCTGTTTGAAGCTTACTTCGTAGCCGCCGGCGTCGATGGTGATCAGGGTCTGCTCGTTCAGCAGGGCGGAATCCTTGTTCATTGCGTTCAGGAACTGGCCCTTGCGATGCTCGCACAGCGTCACCGTGCCGTCGATGGGGCAGCGGTTCACATGAACATCGAAGACGTTCAGGAAGATGCTCAGCCGCAGCTTGCTGCCGGTCGTAGTCTGGACCCAGTCCGCTTCGGTGACCACGCCATCGCCGGGCGAGACGATCAGGCCGGGTCCGTCGGGAATCTGTCGTGAGGGATCGCGGAAGAACCACAGGAAAAAGAGCGCGAGAAGGATGGGAAGAGAGATCAGGATGTACGAAGCCGTGAAGTACCAGAGAACCGCGGCGACCAGCCCACACCCGATCGCGTAGAAAAATCCATCCTTGACCATAGGAGTCCATTATAAATCCCGGCCAGCGGTTGCTCCCGATGGCCGCTCGTCCGATAGAGCCAGCCGCATCAGAACGGCATCGTCGGCGGGATCGCGATAGTAGCCTGGACGCACACCCGCCGTAACAAATCCCAACGAGTTGTAAAGAGCGATGGGGCCGTAGCTCCTGCTCCTCACTTCGAGTTCGATCTGCGCGGCACCCTGCCGGCGCGCCCATGCGATCACCGCCCCGCACAACGCTCTCCCAATCCCGGCGCGACGCAAGGACTCCGCCACCGCAACGCTCTCCAACTCGGCCAGCACCTCCGCCTCCAGCACCGTCACGCGCCCCACCGCAAATCCCACAATCTCCGGCCAAGCTTCAGCGACGAAGAAACACCTCCTCGTGCCCGGCGCGCGGCCTGGACCGTCCGCGGGACTCAGCGCGGCGAGGTAATCGGCGACCGACCAATGCGGAACATTCTGGGTCCGCCGGTCGAGATCGGCGACGGCCTCGATGTCGGCCGAAACAGCGGCGCGAATGCTGCACTGCGAGGTCATGCCCAGTCAGCCTCGCCGCGCGGAGGGCTTCGCGAATATCTCCGCATCCGTCCGCCGCAGATAGTTCGCATCGAGGGTCATCGGATCGTCGAAGCTCGCCTCCGCAAGCCGCCGCAAGGCAAGTGGCAGAGCGTCCGCCGCGGCCGGCTCCGCAACCATCCGTACCTCGACCAGACCCGCCATCGCCTTTGCGACCGCATCCTCGCACGCCACCGTAACCTCAGCCTCCGACCCTGCATGCACAGCATCCTCAAGCGAAAGAAGCCCTTCGGCCATGAGCGACGCTCCTTCAAACTCCGCGCAGTAGAACTCGCCGCGGCCGGCATCGAGCAGAGCGCACACTCTGCCGGCATCCTCCGCCGAAGCAGCCAGCACGGCCAGCCTCGACAGAGCGATCAGCGGAACTCCGCTCGCCTCGCTCAATCCCTTGGCCACGCTCAACCCCACGCGGACCCCGGTGAACGACCCCGGCCCGGTCACGACGGCGATCGCCGCGAGGTCGCCGAGCTTCCACGCCGCCCCAGCCATCGCCTCGCGCAGCACCGCGACCAGCCGCTCGGAGGCCGTCCGTCCCGGCAGCCGGAGACGCGCCAGGACGGGGTCGGCAAGCTCCGTGTCGGCAAGCGCGAGAGTGGCTTCCATTCCGCATGTATCCAGCAGCAGCAGTCTCATTCCGGCTCCGGCTCTTCCGTCGCCGCCGCGTCGCCGACGATCTCAATCAGCACTCCGCCTGTGCTCGCCGGATGCACGAAAAAGTATCGGTGACCGCCCGCGCCGACGCGAACGGAACTGCTCGCCAGCCGGATTCCGCTGAACCGCAGCGCCTCAAACTTCGC